>Ga0213863_10000012_pt1 | contig 143995 bp, 113 predicted proteins | sample PICome_8_FD_160128 | JGI IMG/M metagenome (GOLD analysis project Ga0213863, IMG submission 160128) | Coastal seawater microbial communities near Pivers Island, North Carolina, United States - PICO497 | ecosystem: Environmental > Aquatic > Marine > Coastal | place: USA: North Carolina...
CCCGCTGCGAAGTTCTGGCTTGGCGAAGAGATTTAGCCAGGGAAAGAGAAAGGCTGGTTCTTTCAACCGAAACGATTGAACTCATGGCCGAGGAATTGGATCGTAACGCTGAGCAATTGGATCTGGAAAAAGAAGCCATTCTTCAGCACTGCTTAGGCAAACTCAAAAAAGATCAACGATCCGCCTTACAGGATATGTATGACGACGAATCAAACACTCCTGCACTGGCACAAAAATTTGGCAAAAGTATAACTGGATTCTATCAATGGATCTACCGTATTCGCCAAAGACTTACCGAATGCGCCAAGCAAGTCGCGGATGCAAGATGATTTCCCATTAAACAAGATGAAAAAAGAAGATGAATTAATTATCCGTTACTTGGACCAAAACCTTAGTGAAGAGGAGATTCAAATATTGGATCAATCACTCAGAGAAAATTCGGTCTTAAGGAAAAAGTTTTACGATCAGGTAAATGTAGGCACTGCCCTCGAGGAGGAATTCTGCTCGAAATTACCAGAAGAAAAAGTGATTTCTTTTAAGCGTAAATCATCCACGGTCACATTGCTTGCCTTCGCGGCCAGTTTTATTTTGGCCATAGGAATAATTGGCTATTCTTTTTTTAATACAAAAGAATCGATTGCCACATTAGCCTCGAATGAAAATGCCGCATGGGAAAGTTCCTTACCAACATTAGAGGGAAGCAAATTAAGGGCTGGTTTGATGACTTTAAAGTCGGGCGTCGCAACGATCCGGTTTTCATCCGGTGCTGAAGTCGTACTGGAAGCTCCTGCCGAAATTGAACTGCAAACTGCAATGCAGGGAAAACTTATAAGAGGAAATGCTATAGTACATGTCCCTGATTCTGCTCATGGATTCACTTTGGCTACACCATCCGGCTATGCGGTGGATCATGGAACTGCTTTTGGAGTATCGATCATGGAGAACGGAAAGATATCTGACTTCAAAGTTTTGGAAGGAGAAATATCACTACACTCGCCAAAAGGAGACTCACTCTTCCTACTCGAAAATGAATCCGCGACCCTGAACGATTATGGTATCAGTAAAAAGATTGTTCTCCGTGCCGAACAACCTATTCCGGTCCTCGAGAAGGAAAATAACACCCTCCGCATTCAAACAGCGGGAAAATGCCAATCCATCATCCGAAATGATGAGATTGCATATCTCGACCAGGATTTCTTGATGGTTAAATTGGACACCGGTTCTAATCCCTACGAAAGAAGGGCTTTATTTAACTTCAAAGAGGATCAGGTGGATTGGAGTAAGATAAAAAAATCAAGACTAAGACTGAACTTGGTTCCGTGCGGTGTAGGTCATCGGGTCTACCTTCCCAAAACCAATCGATTCAAGCTCTATGCCCTTGCCGGATTTACCGGGGTGGAATCGTGGGAGAATTTAAAATGGGGGGAAGCGCCCTCAACTGAATCAGCTACTTTAGTGGGTAGGTTTGAAATTCCACGCAGTCAGGAAAGGGGTTCTATCACGATAGAAAGCAATGAACTTCTGGTATTTCTAAAATCAAACAACGCCAGTGAATACACCTTTATTCTGACCAGAGAAACCTCTGAAACCAGAGGGAGCGGAATGGTTCATGCCTTTGCCAGTGATTCCCATCCAGAAGCTTCGGGGCCCACATTAGAATTAAGTTTCTAAGAACTCCTCTACCCTCCGAATCATACCAATGGGAAGCTATCTACTTGCAAGAAATCCTTCCCCCAAACTAAGATTCGGAAATGAAGAATTTCTGGCTTCTCTTTCTTTTTCCAATCTTTGGCTATTCCCAAATTTCAGACCGCCCCAATGTCATCCTGTTTATGGCCGATGATATGGGTATGGGGGATAGTTCCGCTTACCAGTTCTACACCAAGAATTCCGACGATCAACAAGTTCACACCCCAGCGATGCAGAGGCTGGCGAATATGGGAATGCTTTTCACGGATGCCCACGCTCCATCTTCCCGCTGCACGCCCACCCGATACGGATTACTCACTGGACGATACCCGTGGCGGACCCGGATGAAACACTGGGTGCTTTTTGGAGTACAGGGAGATCCCTTAATTGAGGAAGACCGCCCTACCCTTGCCTCCCTATTCCGATCTCAAGGTTACGCCACCGCCATGGTGGGAAAGTGGCACCTCGGACTGCGATACACCCAAAGCAATGGAAAACCGGCTGCCGGTTGGGAAGATGCGGATCTAAGCAAAGATATTTTTGACGGCCCCTGTGACCATGGCTTTGATTATGCCCGCTTTACTTCACGCTCTCACGGAACCTCGGGTCCAGATGCAGGCACAACCAATGTCCGAACCGGTAAAAATAAAAAGGGGGACCGAAATACTCCAACCCAATCCATTGGTCCCGGGCATATTCATAATCGACGAGTTATTGGAGCTACTGGAAATGAGAAAAAATTAATTGATAGCGGGGTACACGCTTATGATCTGCATGACCTGGGCCGTCGTCACTCTGACCATGCGATTGAATTCCTGAATCAACATCTTAGAAATCGCTCCAGTTCCTTCGACCCTTTTTTTCTTTATTATCCAAGTAATGCCAATCACGGGCCCTACACTGCAGCCAAAGAAATTGGGGGAATGAAAGTACGGGGTGCAAGCAGAATGGTCTCCGATAAAACGGCATCTGCCCGATTGGATTACATATACGAAAACGATGTCGCTCTCGGTAGACTCCTTGACTACCTTGAGCAGACTCAGGACCCCCGCAGACCGAGTAAGAGACTGATTGATAATACCCTTATCATTTTCACTTCGGACAACGGAGCTGAAGTAAGCTCTAAAACTGCTACTGGACCGGTACGGAGCAATAAGGGAAGTTGCTATGAAGGAGGTCACCGTGTGCCTTTCATTGTGTCCTGGCCGGAAGAAAAAGTTGGCAACGGGGATGGAGAAAGTGCAGGAAAAACCAGTAGTGAATTAATTGGGCTGCAGGATTTGTACGCCACCTTTGCAAATATTTTAGGGGTGCGATTGCCTGATTTAAGAAATGGAGAAACGGGTGCGGAAGATAGCTTTAATATTTTCCCGGCTTGGCAGGGAAAATCATTACCGAGTCGGCCGATGTTTTACAATGATCACAAGGAAGGGGCAAACGGAGCTGCTTGTGCCATGCGAATCGATGATCCCCGGATCGGTGGACAAATGGTTCAGGGAAAATGGAAAATTTTCTTCGATGATTCTCTTTTGCGCTACGGTAAAGCTAAGCCTACAGAACTTTTTGAATTATCTTCGGATCCCATGGAATCCAGAAACCGCCTGAATGAAGATAGCATTCAGCCCTTGATCCAAAAATTAATTTCCACCGCTCGGCTTCATCGAAATGGGGGCGGTCATCGTATGATTCCCATCGTCCCAAAAAAAAGATTTCAATTTGATTGGAGAAAACCATTGCCGGTACCCACCCCTCTCACCCTCTTTGTATCGGTGAAGGGGGGGCAAGCGATTCGAGACGGGAATGGTCTAGGAATTATTGGTCACGGTTCTCCCCGAGTTGAACCAGGGGAAGCTCTTGCCATCCGCTTTCAATCGGATGTGCTGATTGAATCGATTGGCATATCTGCGGGGACCGCTGGATCTTGTGGTGGGAGCTATCGAATGGGCAACCGGGCCCCTCTTGCAATTTACTGCACGGATGCTGACCAGGACGCCAAGGACCAGACTGGTATTATCAGCGACTTGGGTATCTTGAAAAAAGGAGAGATGCTGGTTCTGGACCCCAAACCCCATTTCGGAGTGGAATCCCCCGGTAGTTGGAAGCTGCAATCACTTGTTGTCCGTCCTTTACCATGAACCTTAGATCGATGCAGATAAAAAGGGTGCATAGAAATTAAGCATTTTGGAAAATAATAGATACCATGACCTAGATGCCCTGAGGGCTTTTGCGATGCTACTTGGCATCCTGCTTCATGGACTCCTCTCCTTCCTGCCCACTCCGATATGGCCGGTTCAGGATATGAATCAATCGGAACTCTATTACATTCCCTTGATGTTTATTCATGGATTCAGGATGTCTCTATTTTTTTTCATAAGTGGATTTTTCACCATGATGATGTGGCAAAAAAGAGGAACTTTTCGCTTATTGCGACATCGGACCAAGCGGATTGTTTTACCTTTTTTCCTCTTTGGGGCTTTCATCTTTCCTCTTCTCAACAACATGGAAACTTTTGTCACAGAATTAGGAGGCAAGCAAATAGCTACCATTGCTCCAGGAGGAACAACTGCAAAGGATATAAATTCTGAATACAAGGTACCTAAGGACCTGGGAGGTGCTGCCAGTGCAGGTAATTTACAAAAGATAAGGGAATGGCTTCAAAAAGGAGCCGATATCGATGGTAAATATGACAAAGACTTCACTCCCCTTCATTGGGCAGCAACCATGAACCAAGTGGATGCCATCCAGCTCCTGGCAGATAAGGGAGCAAACCTGAACGCAAGGGATGGACACCAATCAACCCCCTTATTACTTGCCGCCTTCTTCGGACACGCGGAATCGGTAGAGTGTCTTCTCCAAAGGGGAGCCGACCCCAAACTGAAAAATAAAGATGGTTCCCTACCCGAGCAAGCAATGTTGGCCAATCGAACCATAACTGAATGGGTGGCAAGGGATATTTTGAAAATCCCCATGGACTGGTCAAAAGTCAGAGAAGGAAGAAAGCAGGTAAGAAAATTACTCACGGGGGATCATTCTCTTATTGCTCAGGAAAAAAGCTGGTTTGTTCGTAACTATTTTTTGTTCGGCCAATTTTGCACCCACCATCTCTGGTTCCTGTATGACTTGGTCTACTTGACAGTCGGCTTCCTTCTTTTTATGGGCATGCTAAAATTCATTCCTCCTTTTGGCTTCGTTCGCTGGCTTGCCGAGTCCCCTTTTCGACTCCTTTGGCTTGTTCCCTTAACCTATTGGGCCCAGTTAAACATGGGTAGTGGAGAGGACGGAATTTTTGGACCGGCAACCTCGGTCTTCCTGAAACCCGACTGGATTAAATTGGGCTACTACGCGATCTTTTTCGGGTATGGTGCGCTTTGTTTTCCTTTCCAAGGTTTCCATGAAAAAGTGGGACGCTTATGGCCAGTATATTTTGGCTTAGCCACGATTTGCTTCTTTGCCGTTCTGTCGATTATTGAGAACAAAGACGAAGGCTTGAACTATGAATTAATCTCCCTCTACTCCGCTCTTTTCGTCTGGTTTATGATTTTCGGCCTCATTGGATGCTTTCGTACATTATTCGCTCGGGAGAATCCGAAAGTTCGCTTCGTTTCCGATTCCGCTTATTGGCTATACATCGCTCACCTCCCTCTTATTCAACTGATTCAATTTTGGGTTTCGGATTGGTCATTGCCCAGCTTTATAAAGATTACCTTTGTTTGCCTGATTTCCACCGTTTTATTACTTCTTTCCTACAGGTACTTGATTCGATATACCGTAATCGGAACCTTGCTGAATGGAAAACGATATCCCCCCAAATGAAGCAGCCTAATTCACTCACTAAAAAATCCTTCCTTTGGCTTGGTATTTTCCTGGGGGTACTGGTTTGGTCCGGGATTGATCCCAAAGACCGATTGACCTGGGTACTGGAGGCAGGACCCGCAATCATTGGACTCTTGGTAATGGCCAAGTCCCAGAAATCTTTCCCCCTGACTCCCCTGCTGTATTTCTGGATTTTACTCCATTGCATCGTTCTCATGATAGGGGCGAAATATACCTATGCCGAGGTTCCCTTATTTGATTCGATCCGCGAAGCTTTTGGTTGGGAACGTAATAACTATGATAAAGTCGGACATTTCATGCAGGGATTTGTCCCCGCACTGATAGCCAGAGAGATACTCTTAAGAAAAAAAATAGTGAATACCAATGGTTGGAGAAATTTCATCGTCCTTTCGATCTGCCTGGCATTCAGTGCCTTTTATGAACTAATCGAGTGGTGGGCAGCATTGCTGATTGGGGAAGATGCCGATGCCTTCCTCGGTACTCAGGGTTATGTTTGGGACACACAGTCTGACATGGCTTGGGCTCTTTTTGGAGCGACGGTTTGCCTCCTCACCCTAAGGGGAGCACACGATCGGCAAATCCGTTCTTTGCCCTCATAAGAAAAGAATATATACCTTTTCCATGGTAAGTGAGACAGACTGGAATAAGAGGTACCAAAATGAAGATACACCCTGGGATAAAGGCGCACCGGCACCTGGCTTGGTGGACTGGTTAAAACAAAATACGCTTAATTCAGATTCCCGAATTTTGGTTCCAGGATGCGGCCGGGGACACGATGCATCCGCATGGGCCAAAGCCGGCTTTGAAACTACGGGAATAGATCTTTCCAACCTTGCCTTATCCGATGCCCGGCAAGAATACGAATCCCTTCCATGCTTAGCTTTTCTACCGGGTAATTTTTTAGAGGATGAACCGAATGAACCATATGATCTTATTTTTGAGCACACCCTATACTGTGCAATCGACCCTGCGAGAAGAGCAGAATATGCGAAAGCGGTTGATACACATCTTAAACCTGGGGGTCACTTTCTTGCCATCCATTTCCTTTTCCCGCTGAGTAATGAGGGTCCACCTTTCGGGGCATCCCAGCAGGAGATCCTTGATCAATTCAGCCCATATTTTAAATTATTGGAGCAATGGAAACCGAACTGTTTTGAAGGCAGAGAAAATGAGGAAAGAATGTTTCGCTGGAGCAAGAATTAGAACAGAAAGACTTCATTATCCATCCAAATATTTTTGCTTTTTTTAGTCTTGGATGTTGGTTTTTTTCCAAAAAAAACCTAGCCTACTATGGTGAAGATAAGTTTTTCATGGGCAGTTTTTTTCTTTTTTGCCGGGTTCGGTCTACAGGGATGGTCTAGCCCAGGTTTCGTTACAGGAAAGTCTCTCTACGCAAATCAATGCGCCGAGTGCCATGGTGAGCGTGGCCAGGGTGTTGAGGATGAATATTCCAAACCATTGGTTGGCGACTGGCCCTTGGAAAAAATCATCCGCTATGTGGACAAGACCATGCCTGACTATGATCCCAAACTGATCCAAGGCAAGGATGCGGAGCTCGTATCTAAATTCATCTTCGAAAGCTTTTATCAAAAACCTGAACTCTACCAGAAGGATTCGAAGGTACAGCTTTCTCGCCTAACCAATCGACAATTTCGCCAGTCTCTTGCCGACTTATTTTCCCACTTTGAAGGTCAGCCCAAGATACAAAACCGAGTACATGGGCTTCGAGGTAAATATTACAATGCCAAGGGAATGAATAAAAAGAAAACCATCAAGCTAGAGCAAATTGACGGTAAAATTGATTTCAACTTTAAGGATCAGGCTCCCATCCAAGGAATGGATGTAAATAAATTCTCCATATACTGGGAGGGGTCTCTTAAGCCGAGGGAGACTGGATGGTACGAATTTTTTGTCCAATCTCCCAATGGATTTTCACTCCGGGTCAATCAGAATGATGGCTTGCCAACCATTGACGAAAAAGTAACCGCAGGCATGATGCGCGAAGTAAGTGCGAAACTTTTTCTTCTTGGCGGTCGCCCATACCCACTTTCCTTGGAATATTTTAAATTTGATGATCCCAACGCTTCCATCGAGTTAAAATGGAAAACTCCAGTGGGCGAAAAAGAAATCATTCCCAAAGAATTTCTATTCACTGAAAAAGTCAGCTCTTCCTTTGTAACCCAGCAAAACCTTCCCCCGGATGATTATTCTCAGGGCTTCGAGCGGGGCATTCAAATTGATGACACCTGGGATGAAGCAGTGACTTTTGCGGTTCTTGAAGCGGCAGAACACGCTGCTGAAAAAGTCAGCCGTTTGATTCGTGGTCGGGAGAATGATCCGGACCAGAGGGAGAAGGTGGTTGCAATCGCAGAGGATTTTGTTCGCCTTGCTTTCCGTGAAAAACTTTCTCAGGAAGAACTCGAATGGATCGTTCATCGAAAATTTAACCCAAAAACTCCCCTGCAAACTTCCATTGAAAAGGTGGTTCTTTTTACCCTTAAGTCACCCCGGTTCCTCTACCCTGAATGGCAAGCCCTGGCCAAGGACACGAAGGATTCCTTCGTAGTAGCCAGTCGATTAGCTCTGTATTTATGGGATTCCGTTCCCGATATGAAAATGCATGACCTGATTGACCGGGGTCAATTCGTCAAGGAGCTACAGATAGAGAATCAGGCCAAGCAAATGACTATGGATCCCCGAGCACAAGCCAAGTTCCATGACTTCTTACTTCACTGGCTTGAAATGAACGCGAAAGAATTGCCTACGAAGAGTACTCAGAAATACCCCGATTTCTCATCTTTTCTGGCTTTGGATTTACGTCGTTCACTTTTTCGCACAATCGAGAAAATAGTCTGGGAAAAAAAAGGCCACTTCGAGGACTTCCTCCGTATGGAAAACTTCGAATCCAACCGGGCCATTGCGGAATATTACGGGATGCAATTTCCAAAGGAAAAAAAGCCCACGGACTTCGTCACCTTTCATTCTTCCAAGATAAAAAGACAGGGCTTACATACTCACCCCTACCTCCTGGCCAGTCATTCCTATGCGGAAGAAAGCTCTCCGATTCATCGTGGGGTTTTCGTAAGCCGTAAAATTCTCGGGCGTACTTTACGTCCCCCTAAAGAAGCGGTTTCATTTAGCAACTCTGATTTTGACCCAAGTTGGACCATGAGACAAAAGGTTTCGACCCTTACCAAACCGGCAAATTGTATGAGTTGTCACGACTTAATCAATTCAACCGGTTTTTCTCTCGAGGGGTTTGATGCGGTTGGAAAGGCCCGAGAGGAAATGAATGGAAAACCAATTAACCTAGGGGTCAAATACATGGACGAGGAAGGGAATGAGAAGCAGTTTTATGGGCCGTCTCACCTGCTAGATCAGGCCTTGAAATCAACCAAGCCCTCAGAATCTTTTCTTGAGGAACTGTTCAAGCATCTTGCCAAACAACCCGCTCAAAGTTACTCTAGGATTGAAATAGCCAAATTATCAAAGATGATTTTCCAAAGAAAAATAAATTTGAGTGAATTGTACATGAAGTTGTGTTTTTTAGCATCCACGGAAGGGTTCTCTTTCCAGCGATAAATTCTTAAGTGATGTTGAATCTAATGAACCGTCGAACTGCACTTAAGCAACTGGGCTTATCTTCTTTATCCCTTCCGATTCTTTCCCAGTCCCCCACTCTTTTCGCTGAAGCCAGTTCCAAGGTTCCACCCAAGCAAAGACTGGTTGTGATGTTCAGTCCGAACGGTACCATTTCCGAAGAATTCTGGCCGGAAAGAATAGGAGAGAACTTCGAACATAAAAGAATTCTAAAACCCTTGGAACCTTTCCATGACAAGATGTTGGTGCTTCGAGACCTACACAACAAGGTAAAAGGAGATGGAGATAATCACATGCGTGGAATGAGTTGCCTGCTAACTGGCATCGAGCTTTTCCCTGGTAATGTAATGGGTGGAGGGAATACTCCTTCCGGATGGCCCAAAGGAATTTCCATCGACCGCGAAATTAGTAACTTTTTTCAATCCAAAGAGAGTACTCGTACCCGTCATGGCGCTCTCCATTTTGGCGTTGGCGTGAAAGACACTTCAGATCCCTGGACCCGCATGTCTTACCATGGCCCGAATCAGCCGGTCACTCCCTTTGCGGATCCTTATGATGCCTACCGCCGATTATATGGGAATGTCCGGGAAAAGAAAAAGGTTCGGTCTGTCTTGGATGATCTAAAAAATGACTTTGCTAAAGTAGCGAACCGTCTTCCTGAATCCGACCGTAAGTTGTTGATTGAGCATTCAAAACTTGTCGACCGGATGGAAAATGAATACGCAAACAGCAGTTCGCTCGATAAGCTGATGGTTAAACCACCTGAACTACCAGAGGGAATTCTCAACCGAAATGACAACCTTCCTCAATTGAGCCGATTGCAGATCGATTTATTGGTTAACTCATTCGTCAATGACTTCGCCCGGGTAGCAACCCTTCAATACACCAAATCTGTGGGGCAAGCAAAAATGAATTGGCTCGATATCGATGATGCCCACCACACCCTTTCTCATGAACCTGACAAAAACAAAGATGCCTATGAAAAACTCGTTCGTATCAATACTTGGTTTGCGGAAGAACTAGCCTACCTTCTGAAGAAACTTGAATCCACACCGGAGCCCGGACAAAAGGGGTCGATGCTTGACCACACCTTGGTCATCTGGACCAACGAGCTTGGCAAAGGAAATAGTCATACCCTGGATCACATCCCCTTTATTCTAATTGGAAATGGGTTTGGATTTAACATGGGTCGTTCCAAGTGGTGCGAAAATAGCACCCACAATCGCCTTCTTTTAAGCCTAGCCCATGCCGTTGGACATCCTCTCGAAACTTTTGGAAACCCAACCCTTTGCAAAAGAGGTCCGCTCGACCTCTCCTAATTTAACTTGAAAATATTTTTCTATTCTTTTCTTTTTCTGAGCTCATTTACTTTGTTAAGTGCTCAAAACAATAATACGGAATGGATTCCACTTTTTGACGGGAAGACAACCCAAGGATGGAAACCGCTTGCTAAAGTGGAGAAGTTTGAAGCGATCGATGAAGAACTTCGATTATCATCCAAGGTCAATGTCTGGGTTGTTTCTGATTTAAAGATGCAGGATTTTGAAGTCGAATGTGAAGTCAAGATCCCCTTGGATTATGAAAAGTTCAACTCCGGTCTTGGCTTTAGGCTAACGGGAGACCGTGGGAAACCAAAGGGGTACCAGTGCGAAATTGACCGGGAAAGACCGGCCGCCATTTATGGTATTGGCTTAGGCGGTTGGATTTATCCAAAGAAAGAAACTCAAACTCAATTCTCCCAACGAATCATGGGATTATTCGAGGCGAGCTCATGGAATCACTTTCGGGTTCGAGCGATCGGTTCCAAGGTAACAACTTTCTTGAATGGAAAGCTTGTTGCCGAGACTAAAGGTCTAATCGAAACGCAAGGTCGTTTCGGAATTCAACATCACGGGAAAGGCGGAACGGTTTGCTTCCGAAAACTCCGGGCGTCCTCCCTGTAGTATTCCTTTTTCTTACTCTGCTTGACCTTGGATACGATTTAAGAAAGGATTATTAAATGAATGTACACTCAGGCTATCCTCGTTTTGTTCCAGGTTTTTTCCTGCTATTTTCGCTCTTGGCCTTTGGGGGTTGCGAAAGCGGATCCTCCGATTCTGAAACCGGAAACTCTGAGGAAGCATTCTACCCCATCGACTTTTGTATCGTAACCGGTAACGATTTTGATGAGGAAGGCAGCGGAATGATTCCCTACACGCATGTGCACGAGGGAATTACCATTAAATTCTGCTGCAAACCATGTCTTCCCAAGTTCAATAAAGATCCAGAGAAATACCTAGTCATACTTGACGAAGAAGTGGAAGCACTTAAAAAAGAAAGTGTATCGGATGGCTGATCCGTATTCTGCTTATTGAGATAGTTGCTGCCACCAATTTTTCTTGGGTGGTGTCCGAATACTTTTCATCATTTCCTGAGAAAGTCCGCTGTCGGGCAACCACAAATCAACCGCAGCCTTATCCTGACGGTACCATTCCTGGCCAACTTTTCGAATGGTTTGCTGCTGCAACTTTTCTTGAGAAATTGATATTGCCCACTCCATCGCCATCCCTCCATCTTCATTGGAAACGGTGGAAGCATAAACAGACAGGGCTGAATCCAATTCTGGGCCTGCTGGCCGGTTATTTAACCATTGACCCGCGGTTAATGGATCTTTTTTTGCCCAGTTACCAATAACACTTTTAACTCCAATCTCCTGGGTTTTACCGCTTGGTAAGTCAGAGAAAAAATTGATTGCTGCCTCAGGATCGGTTTCACTCCACCGCTTCCCAAGGTTCTCGAAAGCCTTGACCGCGTACCCTTGATCCGCATGGCTTTCAAGCCAAGATGAAATACGTTCGGGTTGATCGCGGGAAAGCCCACGGCTTAAACTCGAAAATGCAGCTTCCTTCAATTTGGTATCTTTTAGTTGCTCTGCCCAACTCGAGGCTTCTCCAAAACCGCGTTTATAATACTCATCGGCAAGGATTTTAACCAACTTACCAACCTCATCACCCCCTTTCATCTCGGTTACATATTGATTTGCACCTTCAAGATCCGTCGCTGCCCAGCCCCTCACGAGTCCAAAATTATGTAATTTTGCCATTCCAGAATTTTCAGGGTCTTCCACCCACGCTTTGGCACTTTCAGGATCTCTGGCTGCCCAGCCTTCCAGCACTCCAGAAACGGCAAAGGCCGCCCCAATCCCAGAAGCACGAGATTTACAATAATCAATTGCCCCAAGGGGATCGAACTGGCTCCAAGCATACAAGAGCAGTCGATATTCTTGGGCATTCTCAAAGCCAAACGGAATAGACTCAAAAAGTTCAAGTGCTTGCGGCAAGTTATCAGGGTTCAAGTCCTTCATAGCTTGCGTTAATGCAGCAAAACGGGTGATTGGATTATTCTCCGTTCTAATCTGTCTTAAAAGGATCCTCATCCGCTCGCTCTCAGAGGGAGTCACCAAAGCTTTTCCTTTGGGCATGCTGCTTCCTAAATCCGATTGAGTAGACTCTGCATTTTCCGTCTTCAGGCCGGTATCTTTTCGCATCCCGGAAGGATTAATCCTTGGGGATTCTTGACTTGGGCTAAGATCTGGGGAGGAGGAATCCAGCGATGAACCCAAATAAAAACCTCCGGAAAAAACAACCAAGATACCCAAGGCAAACAAAGATAATAACCGGAGACTCATCGGGACCTATCTGATTTTGCTAATAGTACCATATAAATGACCTCCCTTATCTCCATGAGCCCAAGTGCCTGCATACTTACCACGATCAATCACAACATGTGCACTGAAAGTGCCTAAGCTAGGGATAGTAAAATCCTGCATTGAGATCACCGGAATCTCGCCAACCCACTTTACCGGCAAAGGCATAGGTAAGGTTATATCTTTTTTTCCAGATTTTATTCGAGTGGTGAAAATCCATAAGTCTTCCTCCCCAAATTTTTTCACGCTATGAATCTCATAGGTTTCCTCCAAAGGTGGGCGTTTGGATCCATCTACGGTAAAGACGCCCTTGAAGCGAACTTTAGTCATTGATTCGGAGAACATTTCAAAGCGATCCGAGGAGCGGGTTGATTCCTTTGACGACTCGGCTCCTAGTGCTACGGATAAAGAAACCAAACCAAAGGAGAGTAACAGTAAAAAAGGTTTCATTTTTAAAATGAACTTCCAAGTCCTTCTCTTGGCAAACTTGAAAATCAAAACTTAACAAAAAAGAAAGTAAAGCAAGACCAAGATTTTTTGTTTTTATTCGGTTAAAATTTCTAAGCACATAGATACTTTTGTTTATCAAAAGTAATCATTTCATTCTTTACCTAGAGACATAAGAAAAAGACGATATCCGACATCTAATTTATCATGAAAATGCCTGTCATCCAAAAATTCCTCGTTCTTCTCGCCCTCTCGGGCCTTTTATTCAAACACGTCTCCGCTGAATTCGACACCAGTGCTACTCCGATTGAAAGTATCTCCGTAAGGGATGGTTTTGAAGTTGAATTGCTCTTCACCGTCCCCAAGGAAAGGCTGGGATCATGGGTGAATCTTTGCCTAGACGATAAAAATCGCATCATTGTAAGCGATCAATTTGGTGGACTCTATCGCTTCAAAGCACCTGCGAAAAATCAAACACTTAAAGAAAGTGATGTCGAAAAAATTCCTGCTAACATCCGTGCGGCCAACGGACTCCTCTGGGCATTTGATAGTTTGTATGTGGCCGTCAATGATTATGAAAAGAAGATGGAGAGTGGTATTTACAGGCTCACCGACTCCAACGGGGACGACCAATTGGATAAGGTTGAAAAACTGCGTGGCATGCAGGCACGTGGCGATCACGGGGTACATGCCCTCATACTCAGCCCCGACCAAAAATCCATTTACCTGATCACAGGGAACAACACCACTCCGGTGGAGGCAAACCGCTCACGGGTACCCATGGATTGGGGAGAAGATCACCTGCTCCCCAGGATGCCTGATGGACGGGGTCATAACCGTGACCGCCTCGCTCCTGGCGGTATTATTTACAAAATGTCTCCGGATGGAAAGGATTGGGAAATCGTGTCATCCGGATATCGGAATATTTTCGACGGTGGCTTCAATGCAGATGGCGAACTCTTTACCTATGATGCCGACATGGAATATGACTTCAACACGCCCTGGTATCGCCCAACTCGCATCTGTCATGTCACCAGTGGATCGATGTACGGTTGGCGAAACGGAACCGGTAAGCGACCCGAATTTTATCCTGACACATTACCTCCCGTAGTCAACATTGGCCCGGGTTCCCCAACCGGGGTCACCTTTGGATACGGAGCAAAATTTCCACCCAAATATCAGAAAGCAATGTTCATTTTGGATTGGAGTTGGGGAAAGATCTACGCCATCCACATGAAGCCGGATGGAAGCACTTATTCCGGAGAAAAAGAGACTTTTATCACCGGTAGTCCGCTACCAGTAACGGACGCCATTATCCACCCAGGGGACGGATCGATGTACTTTGCCATTGGCGGAAGGAAAGTGCAGTCGGGACTCTACCGGGTAAGTTATACCGGGGAAGGAAAAACCGATCCCATCGAGACCAAACCTCAATTAAATGAACTTGCGAGACTAAGGCACCAGCTAGAGAATTTGCATATCGGGGAGCACCCTAAGGCCTTGGAATTGGCTTGGCCACATACCGATCACCCGGACCGATTTGTCCGATGGGCTGCACTCATGGCCATCCAGCGTTTGCCAGTTGATAAATGGGCTGCGAAAACGCTCCAAGAAAAGGATCACGGCAAACGGGTACATGGGCTTCTATCCCTAGCCAAAGCTGCAGGAATTGATCCTTTTCACCGTCAAAGCAGTGATCCTCCCATCAACCAGAAATTGGGCAAAAGAATCCTTCAATCCCTGCTTCGGATCAAATGGAAAGATTTGACCCCTAATGAGCGACTCAGCTTGGTACGGACCTACCAGGTTGCGATGGTTCGTTTTGGCAAACCATTACCGCAAGTCGCAAAAAAAATTATCAACCATCTGGATACTCAATTTCCTGCCGAGAGTTTTGAAATGAATTGGTTACTTTGTGAAACTCTCGCTTACCTTGAAGCCCCAACCGTTGCCGAGAAAGGAATTGCTCTATTAACACAGGCTCCGACACAAGAAGAACAAATGGAATACGCCCGTTCCCTCCGAAACCTAAGAAGCGGATGGACTCATGAACTGCGGTCCCAATACTTCAACTGGTTTTTGAAGGCGGCTAATTACCGAGGGGGAGCAAGTTTTACCAAATTTATCGAGTTCATTCGGAACGATGCAGTTGCCAGTCTAAGTCCAAAAGAACAAAAAGATCTTGCCAGTTTACTTGCCAAGAAACCGGAAATAAAGACACCGGCTGAAGTGATGGCAGAGGCGATGGCGGGCAGAACCTTTGTCAAAAATTGGAAAATGGATGAGTTAAGCAATTCTGCATCTAATGGGCTGGCGGGTAGGAACTTTGAAAGAGGTCGTAAAATGTTTGCCGCGGGGGGTTGTTACGCATGCCACCGTTTTGGGAACCAGGGGGGCATGAATGGACCAGACCTGACTGGGTCGGGCGGACGATACTCGCCTCACGATCTCCTCGAACAAATCATGTATCCAAGCAAGGAAATCAATGAACAGTTCGTGCCCACTTTTGTGACCTTGAAGAGCGGAGAAACTTTGTCCGGAGTTGTGGTCAACCTAAATGGCGACCGCGTCACCTTAAATACTGACCTCTACAACCCGAACCAAAGAACCAGTGTCCAGAGAAAAGAAGTGGAAAGCATGGGACCATCTCCGGTTTCACCTATGCCTCCCGGTCTGCTCAATATGATGAAGAAAGAGGAAATCATGGATCTATTGGCCTACATTTTAAGTGGAGGTGATGAGCAACACCGTTTTTTTGCCAAATGACCCGCGGTCTTTCTTTGCCTAAAGCAAATGCTTTTGGATCATTTTTTCAGCTTCAGCTGAAATAGTATCCCTGCGAAATTGTTAACAATTTAATTTGACCCTACGAGATGTCGGTTTACTCTGAATAATGTGTCTAAAGTATCCAACAGATTAGCTTTCAGTGATCATATTTGTGATATTATACGCCGCGAACTTATCAGCGGAAAGTTTGCTCATGATGAACCAATCCGAGAGCAAAAGCTAGCCACACGTTTCGGCACAAGCCGAGGGCCGGTGAGAGATGCCCTTTTACGTCTTACTCAAGAAGGCGTTTTGGCTTATGAAACCAATAAAGGGGTTCGGGTAAATTCTCCCCTTTCGGAAGAGGAAAGAGATGTGGTGGTGGGAATGCGCCTGCAATTAGAAAAATTTTGCATGAGAAAGTTTATCCCCGTGGTAACTTCCTCTGATCTTGATCAAATTTCCATTTTGCTTGAGCGGCTCTCATCCGCGTGTAAAAGAGCTTCTTTGCCCGAAGTCGCGGAAAGCGACTTAGCTCTTCACCGGTATTGGGTCGCTCAAGCATCCCCCCATTTGGAAAGCACCTGGCTTGGCTTGAGTGTGCGTATGATTATGAAATATACCCGCTTGTCTAGGTACGAAGAAATTGAAAAAGAGCACGCTAATATCGTCAGCGCCATACTCGAAAAAGATTTGGAAAAAACCCTGATCTGTCTTGAAGCAAATATAATATGATTTATGAAAAAAATTCTCTTTTTCATCCTACTTCCATATTCTATCTTTGCTTCTACCTCAGATAATAAAAGGGGAGAAAAATTATTCTCCCTCCATGTCCACAATATCCTAGAAAGTAAATGTTTTTCCTGCCACAGCCAAGGAAAGGGAAAAACCAAGGGCGATCTTGATTTAAGCAGTCGAGGAAAAATGCTTCGAGGAGGCGAAACCTCGGCCAGGGTTCTGGTTCCAGGAAACTCCCAAGATAGCCTCTTAATCCAAGCGATAAAGTGGAAAGACCCCGAATATGAAATGCCTCCCAAAGCGAATGATCGTCTTTCTGAAAAAGAGATTGCATGGGTAAGCAAGTGGGTTGAGTTAGGTGCTCCATGGCCATCAAAATCAGTTCAAGATAAGTATGTTCTTGAAGAGCGAAAGAAAACAACGACCGGTGCCGGTATTCTTGTAAAGACCTCGGGTGGTTTATCTGATCAATGGACTTTTCGCCGCTACAAAAAAGAAGAAATGTGGGCATTCAACCCCCTGATAAAACCAGAAGTTTTGGCTCAAGATCAAATTGATTTCTTTATTGAATCCAAATTAAAGGAAAACAATTTACACCCAGCTCCGAGTGCCGATTTTAGAACCCTGGTGAAAAGAGCCTACTACGACCTCCATGGACTACCCCCTACTCCTTATGAGATTTATCAGTTTCGAAAAAAATGGGATGAAGACCCCAAACATGCCTGGCACGAATTGATTGATAAACTTCTGGAAAGTCCACATTTTGGCGAACGTTCTGCTCAACATTGGCTCGACATCGCAAGGTATGCGGATACTGGAGGACTCTCTAATGATTACGAGCGCTCGAATATGTGGCGATACCGTGACTATGTAGTTCGTTCTTTCAATAAAGATAAACCTTACAACCAATTTATTATTGAACAAATTGCAGGGGATGAATTGTGGCAGAAGCAGAATGAGAATGAAAAAGACCCGGAACTATTAGTTGCCACCTCATTTTTACGAATGGGACCATGGGATCCGGCTATGGTGTTGAAACCCCAAGCAAGACAGCTTTACTTGGACGATGTGGTCAATGCTGTAGGGCAAACCTTTCTAAGCACAACCATGAGATGTTTTAAATGCCATGATCATAAATTTGATCCGCTTCCAACCAAAGATTACTACAGGATGTATTCCATTTTCAGTGGAACCCAGCTCGCAGAGAGAGAAGCCCCTTTTCTCAGCAAAGAAAACAGAAATGGATTACAGTCAGGGAAAAAATTCACCGAGCAAATGCTTACTTTTGCCAAGGAGAAATACCATCTATTGCTGGATAAACAAGAATCCGCCGCAAAAAAATGGTTCAAAGAACAGGGCAAGGAATACCTTAATGAGGATAAGCGGCGTAGTTTACCGGATGAGGAAAAACCTCCTCGGCATGTTGGGCTTAGCCCTGCCGAGACCGGAAGGCTGAAAGTGAGAAAACAGGATGATTGGATTTGGACTCGAAGGCTGGAACGGTACCAACCTCTTGCTCAAAGCGTCTATAATGGTCCTGTGCCCAAAAGCCTGAATTCACGCAAAATGCGGATGCCCCAAAAGGTACCTAGCACTCCTATCCCAGAAACTAAAATTCTCATGGGAGGTGCATTGGAAGCACCAGATATTGCGGTAACCCCAGGCGTTTTAAGTGCCCTTGGTTTGGCAACTTCAGGCAATGAAAAGGATCCTTATTCCTTAACCCAGAAAAAGGATGGAAGAAGGCTTGGTCTAGCTGAATGGATTGCAAATCCAAAGAATCAATTGACCGCACGCTCTATTGTTAATCGTGTCTGGCAAAGACATTTTGGAAAACCATTAGCGGGCAATCCAAACAATTTCGGGGCCAAAGGCGAAAAACCCACTCATCCAAAATTATTGGATTGGCTTGCAGCAGATTTTGTCGAAAACGGGTGGAAATTTAAACGGCTCCATAAATTGATTATGACTTCAAAAGCGTATCGTATGAGCACCCGTCATCCCGAGTTGAATAGCTTACAAAATACTGACCCAGACAATCATCTTCTTGCATACCGAGAACCCCGTCGTCTTTCCGCAGAAGAATTAAGAGATTCAATGCTTGTGAGCACGGGGGAACTAAACCGAGAAATTGGAGGGCTTCCCGTGATGCCGGAAATCAATATGGAGGTGGCTCTGCAACCTAGAATGATTCAATTCTCCATTGCCCCCGCATATCAACCTTCACAAGCACCAAAAGAAAGAAACCGAAGAACCCTGTACGCCTATCGAGTACGAGGCCAACCCGATCCTTTTTTGGAATTGTTTAACTTACCCAACCCTAATGATTCCTGTGAGGCAAGAGTCTCCGAATCCGTTAGCCCTCAGGCTTTTACTCTGCTTAACAGCGATCTAATGAATGATCGGGCAACTGCTCTTGCCATTCGTATTGGTAAGGAAACTCATGACTTGCATGAACAAGTCAAACGGGCAGTTCAACTGGTCTGTGGGAGGGTTCCCACTTCTCAGGAATGGGATCGATTACAAAAATATGTTAAAAGAATGACTTCATATCATCAGTCTCACAAGCTGGAACCCAAAGTCTATCCTACCTCCATCACCCGTTCATTAGTGGAAGAGAACACAGGTGAATCTTTTGAATACGAGGAAATTCTTCCGGCCTTCGAGAATTATGTAGCTGATAAGAAAGCGTACGAGATCAATCATTCCACCCGAGCCCTGGCCGACCTCTGCCTTATTTTGTTCAATTCCAACGAATTTATGTATGTCTATTAATATGAATGTCCCTTTTTCAATTCCTGCTTTAAACCGTCGTGATTTTCTTTATGGCCTGACCTCTTCACTTGGTTCTTTAGCCATGACCGACCTGTTGGCTCAGGATGCGGTATCTGAAAGTGGTCTAAAAAAACCAATGCATCAAGCGAAGGCCAAGAATGTCATCATGCTTTTTATGGAGGGCGGTCCGAGTCAGGTAGACACCTTTGACCCTAAACCCAAACTCAATAGCCTCCATAAGTCGGAATCTAAAAGGACAGGTACTTTGGAGTCAGGAAACAAATTTTTTGTGGGTAGTCCGTACGGAACCCGTAAAGTGGGTAAATCCGGATTGGATATGAGTGATCAATGGGAACATCTTCCTGAGGTGGCAGATGAGTTATGTAATTACCGCGGTTGCTTCGCGGAGTCACTTAATCATCCGGAAGCTCTTTTCCACATGAATACCGGTAGCCGCCTGGGTGGAGACCCGGCCCTGGGTGCCTGGGTTAATTACGGTCTTGGCTCTTCCAATCAAAATTTACCCGGTTATGTAGTGATGACAGAGCTCGCTCTGCCCCAGGGAGGTTCACGAAATTGGTCCAATGGATTTCTCCCAGGTCAGTACCAGGGAACAAGGCTCAGACCGACTGGATCTCCCATCCTTGATTTACAGGGACCAGCACATAAGAATCGTTCCCATCAAAGACAGACTCTCGATGAACTCGCTTTCCTCAACCAAGAGCATTCCAAGAAACATCCTTACCACAAGGAATTGGAAACGAGGATGCAAAGCTATGAACTCGCTTATCGTATGCAAATGGAAGTTCCTGGAGTAATCGACTTGGATGGAGAATCTGAAAAAACAAAAGAATCCTACGGGCTCCATCAAAAAGAAACTTCCGAATTTGGAAAACAATGCCTGATGGCCAGAAGGCTGGTTGAAAAGGGGGTCCGCTTTGTTCAGATCTTCTCAGGTGGTTGGGATAGCCATGACTATCTGGAGCGGGCTCATGCGGCACGCATAAAAAGTGTGGATCAACCAATGACCGCTCTGATCAAGGATTTAAAATCAAGGGGTATGCTTCAAGATACCCTGGTTCTTTGGATGGGAGAATTTGGAAGAACACCCGACAATAACCGTAGAGGAGGCGTCTACGCAATTGGTAGGGGGCATAACAATAAAGCCATGACCATTCGCATGGCATGCGGAGGAGTTAAGCCGGGTTCAATCGTGGGCGGAACGGATGAAATTGGGGCTGAAGCAATCGAAGTGGCTCATCCGATTCGTGATCTTCATGTTACCTTGCTTCACCTTCTTGGCTTGGACGACAATAAACTCACCTATTTTCACGGAGGAAGGTATAAGCAACTAAGTCAGTTCGGTGGGCAGGTTATCAAAGAATTGATTGCTTAACTTTTTTACCATGCTCAGAATCCTATTTGGTTTACCCTTCTTGGGAATTTTCCTTTTTTGTATTTACGGCTTCCTCAGCACCTACGAACTTGCCAACTTAGTCGAAAGGTTGCCTTGGCAAGGACTCTACGGTATTATTGGCCTTCTTTCCATTATAGCATTCCTTTTTCTCCTGAAACCAAAAAAACAACGGTAAATCGTCCAAATACCCATGAAGAAAACCCTTTTTATCCATAGCTTTTTCCTCGTTTTCCTCGGTTCTATTTTTGGAAAGCAACCAAATATCCTCTTCATCATGTCGGACGATCACGCCGCCCATGGCATTTCCGCTTACGGAGGCCGACTCGCCAAGATCGCTCCCACCCCAAATCTCGACCGACTAGCCAAAGAAGGAGCCCTTTTCCAAAACGCCTTTTGCACCAATTCCATCTGCTCCCCTTCCCGTGCTTGCGTTCTCACCGGGCAATACAATCACGTCAACGGAGCCGTCGACCTGGGCGGACGAGTGATGCCGGGCAAGCAAATGCTTGCCATCGAAATGGGAAAAGCAGGATACGAAACAGCCATGATCGGAAAGTGGCACCTTAAAGTCGAGCCCAAGGACTTTAATTACTACTGCGTTCTGCCAGGACAGGGAAAGTACCATGGACCCTCCTTCCGTATTCGCGGTGACAAACCTTGGGGCAAAAACTTGATCGATTTCCCCGAGAAGCATTCCACCGACGCCATCACCGATCTTACGCTCGAATGGCTCAAGGACCGCAAAAAAGAAAAGCCCTTCTTTTTAATGCACCACTACAAGGCTCCGCACGACTATTTTGAGAATGCCGAACGCTATGAATCTTTTCTCGCCGAAGTCGACATCCCGGAACCGGAAACACTTTGGAAAAGGCACCCCGAGTTCGGGTCCTTGGCAACCCGTGGCAATCGGGATGAATTGATTCCCCACATCGGCACCTCGATCGGAAACCGTAACCCCCGCCGTTCTTATCTTCGCGACTTGCCCGGTCGATTTCCCAATGAATTCCCCGAGAATTACGACCCCGCCGACTACACCGACGAACAGAACACCCGCTTTGCCTACAACGCATACCTTAAAAAGTTCCTTCGTTGCGTAAAAGGCATCGACGATAACCTAGGCCGCCTCTTCAAACACCTCGAGGAAACCGGGCAAATGGACAATACCTTGATCATCTACACGGGCGACCAAGGCTTCATGCTCGGAGAGCACGACTATCAGGACAAGCGCTGGATGTACGAAGAGTCCATGCGTATGCCTTTCCTTGTCCGCTACCCCAAGACCGTCAAAGCGGGCCAGAACTTCGATACGATCATTGAAAATGTCGACTACGCCCCCACCATGCTCGACTTCGCCGGTGCCGCCATACCCCAAAGCGTTCAGGGAAGATCCTTCAAATCACTTTTGGAAACCGGTGAGGAAGCAGGCGACTGGAAAAAAGCGGCCTATTACCGGTATTGGATGCACATGGCCCACCATGACAACCCCGCCCACTTGGGTATGAGAACCAAGCGCTACAAGTTGATCTATTTTTACGGATGCAATTATCAGGGAGGATACCAAACCCCAGCGGGTTGGGAGTTATACGACATGAAGAACGATCCCCATGAAACGAAGAACCTTTACCACCACCCTAAGCATGCCAAGCTGACTCAGTCACTCAAGGGTTGGTTGGCCAAGGTACGCAAGCGGGTCGGAGACGATGGAACCCACTACCCCACTTGTGAAAAAATTGTTCAAGAGTTTTGGGACTACGACGAAGCGGACCAAGCCAAGGCAAAAAAAATATCCGCAGAATACTTAGCCCGTAGAGAAGCAGAACTTGAATCAGGCTTACAGAATCCAAAAACTTCCGGGAAACCCTGATTTCATTCCCGCCCCTCCAAGGAACTTTTCTCTGGGTGTCCTCTTTCCATTGACTGGATGAACGAAGGAGATAATTTTCAAATTTTTTATGAAAATCAATAAACTTCTTCCTTTGGTCTTTTTAATCGGGACTAGTATGCCTACTCTTTGTAAGGTGCTAAAACAGCCCAACCTGATCGTGTATATGATTGACGATTTGGGATGGAACCAAATCAGTGCAAAGCAAGTCACAATGGGAACCCATACCGGTTCTTTCGTCACCCCAAATATAGAAAAAATTGCCAACCAAGGTCTGAGTTTTACTCATGCCTATACCCAGCCCAATTGTGCACCCTCACGTGCGGCCATGCTCACCGGGCAATATCCAGCCCGGATAAACAATGATGTTTATGTGGTTGGAAACTTGAATCGAAACAAAAAACCGGGTATCACCAAGGAGGAAGCATCATTCATTGGCCCAAGACAAAGTGAAGATGTTGCCTCTTCAGCTATCACTATTGCGGAAGCTCTTAAAAAAAATGGCTACAATACTGCCCATATTGGTAAATATCATGTGGGTGGACACGGTACGGATGAAACCATGCCTGAAAACCAGGGATTCGACATCAATATAGGAGGGTACTCCCAAGGCCACCAACCCACCTGCTTTTCAAAAAAAAGTAAGGATGGTTGGCAATTCACTAAACTCGGCAAGGGCGACTTCGATCGCTTCGCCAAACCATACACGCAAGCATACATAGAAAAACACCATATTCCCAAGAGTCAGGTTGGAAGACCCAAGCATGTGTGTGATGCCCTGGCGGATGCCATGGAAGAAACGGTGGAGAAGCTTGCTGCCAAAACAGAGCCTTTTTATCTGCAACTTCATGCCTATGCCGTTCATGGACCGGTGCAGTCCAGACCGGATTTAAAAGAAGCCGCAGAGTCAAGGGGTTCGAAGCAAACAAACCTTGCGGGTTTCATTATGGGCATGGATGCTGTTCTTGGAAGGCTCCTGGATTCCCTGGAAGACCCGGACAAAAACGGCGACACCAGTGACAGCATCGCGAAAAATACCCTGATTCTGTTTACTTCGGACAACGGGGGGACTCATGGTGACAACCTACCCTTGCGTGGGGTCAAAGGAATGTTTACCGAAGGAGGAATACGGGTTCCTCTGATTGCTTACTGGCCGGGTGTTATTCCCGCCAATACCATCACAGACAGAATGGTTCACGGGATAGATTTCTATCCAACATTATTAGAAGTCGCGGGGAATGTCTGGTATCCTTCTGAGAAAAAACATCCTCTGGATGGAGAATCATTCGCCCAATTTCTTTTCAATCCCAAAAAGCAAGGGATGCGATCTCCTATCTTTTATCTGTTTCCCGGATACATGGATGCACGTGCCCAACCCTGTGTGGTTACAATCGATGAAATCGAAAACAAAAGATATAAATTACTCTATTTTTATGAAGCTGATGAATGGGAGCTCTACAACCTGACCGACGACATCGGAGAGAACACGAATCTTGCCAAAGATATGCCAGACATCTCCACAAAACTATCAAAGGAAATTCAGGACTGGCTTTCTCAAAAACATCCGACTTGGCAGCCCAAATATCCTATAAGTAAAAAAAACGGCACTCCAATCCTCCCACGGTTCCTTTGATTTAGCTGCAGATTACCCGTTAAAGTAATCATTATTTTGGAGTTTATTTTTATGAAAAGACTTTGGATCTTATCCCTTATTTCAATATCCTGCATGGGTTTGGCTGCGTTTGGAGAAACACGACCGAATATACTTTGGTTTGTTATTGATGACATGTCCGCCAATTTCTCCAGTTACGGAGAAAAAGCGATTGAAACTCCAAATGTAGACAAACTTGCAGCAGAAGGTCTACTATTTTCCAAAGCATATGCTACCTCACCCGTCTGTTCGACTTTCCGCACTGCCCTAATCACTGGAATGTATCAGAACTCGATTGGAGCTCATCATCACCGTAGCGGTAGAGGTAAACACAGGATTCAATTACCTGATGGAGTACATCCAATTCCTAAAATTTTTCAAGAGGCAGGTTATTTTACATGCATCGGTAGTGGATTGAAAAACTTCGATTTCAGAAGCCTGCCAACCAAAACGGGAAGAAAGGGAAAGACGGACTATAATTTTGACTGGGATACCAAGATATATGACAGTCATGACTGGTCGAAAAGAAAGGGGAATCAGCCCTTTTTTATGCAAGTACAGTTGCATGGAGGGAAAATACGGGGAGCCGCTGAAAAACACTATGAAATTCTTGAAAAAAGAATGGAGAACCAATTTGAACTTAAACCAACCTCCCACGATTTGATTAAATTACCCCCCTATTATCCAAATGATTCAGTTCTCCTGAGAGACTGGGCCACATATCTGGATACAGTTAGAATAACGGACTGGCATGTTGGCCAGGTTATCGAAAGGCTCAAAAAAGAAGGTATTTTTGAGAATACCATGATCATATTTTTTACCGACCATGGCATAAGCCACGCCCGCGGAAAACAATTTTTATATGATGAAGGTACTCACATTCCACTTGTGATTAAAGGCCCGGGCGTCCCCAAAGGGAAAAAAAGGCACGATTTAGTTGAGCATATCGATATCGCCGCTCTCTCCCTTGCGATGGCAGGCATAAAGATACCAAAAAAAATGGAGGGCCAAGATATTCTCGCAAAGGAACACAAACCTAAAAAATTTGTTTTCGCAGCACGTGACCGCTGTGGAGAAGCTGCGGATCAAATTCGTTCGGTTCGAACTGAAAAATTTCTCTACATTAAAAACTTCTTTCCACAAAGACCTCACCTAATGCCAAGTAATTATAAGGATACAAAATTAATTATTAGGCGACTTCGTGAACTGCATGCGAAAGGAAAAACAAATACCTTAGCCAATCAGTTATTATTCTCCTCAACCCGTCCCCAAGAAGAGCTTTACCTTTACCACCAAGATAAGTGGCAGACCAAGAATCTCGCGGAAAACAAGAAATATAAAACAACGCTTGATGAACTGAGGGAAATTCTCACCCAATGGGTGATAAGAACTGGGGATCCAGGACCCGAAACCCTTGAAGTTTACATTCTCGAAACCGAGGATCAAATGAGTTCAACCGGAAATAAGGTTTCGAGAGAAAATTACCGAAAGAATTCTGAAATATATAGAAATTGGTTTAAGCAAGGCAGGTAAACACCTGTCACCAAATGATTGAAATGGGGTATTTTTGAATTTCTTCATTGTTTGAAAGCAAGGACATTTCTTGATCTAATGCGGTAGCCACCAGCATCCGGTCAAACGCATCCTCATGATAATAAGGCATTTCCGACAACCTAAAACAAGATTCTCGAGTGATGCCTATAGATTTAAAGTTCCAAATTTTAATTTGTTCTTTGATCCAACGGCGTGGATTTTGTGGCATTTTTAAAGATCCATCGTTGTATTTAAGGGACAATTCAAGAACGGATGCATCACTAAGGAAAAAATCATTGGATTCATCTCGTAATGTATCCTTGGCAGTAAGACTTAATTTCTGAGGTTCAGAAACAAGCCAGACAAAGGGAAAAGTATCTACTAATACTCGCATTAAAAATAAAGGACAGCATCTCCAACCTGCCCTGCAACTTCTCGATTTTCTACAACCTTAAGTAACGGTGAAGTGGTGGTACCCACCTGAGGTCGCTTTGGGTTTGGCAACTGTGAACAAGGCACCAGACGAGCAATTGGCTTTTTCCCCCTTGCAAGCACAACCTGCTTTCCGTCTTCTGCCATCTGCAGTAATTTAGATAAATTTGTTTTCGCAAAGTGGACTGTATACATACTAGCTAAGCTAAATTTTTATATGCCTAAGTCAATACCGTATATTAAGGTCTTGGTTTAGAATATTTGGATTTCCTTCTTCTTTTTATTGCCTACCATTGAATTTGATTTCTAACTTTAAGTAATGTTTTCGTTCTCTCTAAGCATCCGATCAGCCCTAATTATTCTTTCCTCCTTATCCCAGTCCTTGATTGCGTCAAAAGACTGGAATCAATTTCGTGGGCCAAATGGAGATGGAGATGCCGGTGATTCCAACCCACCTATTTCCTTCTCTCCTCAGGAAAACCTTACTTGGCAAACTTCATTAAAAGGGAAAGCATGGTCTTCACCGGTGATCAGAGACGGCGTGATATGGGTGACCAACGCTCAAGAAGATGGAAAACACCTTTGGGCTCATCAATTCGATTGGAAAACCGGAAGGGAACTAAATAAGATTCTCGTTTTCAAGAATACCAATCCGCAATTTTGTCACCCCATGAATAGTTATGCTACGCCTACTCCAGTGATCGCAAATGGTACGGTATTCGTTCACTTTGGTGCCCACGGCACAGCTGCCCTTGAGGTGAAGACTGGTGAAAAAATCTGGGAGAGACGCGACTTTCAATGCGACCATTGGCGGGGAGCGGCGGCCTCTCCCATTCCTCACAACAATACTCTGATTGTACATTTTGATGGTCATGATCAACAGTATGTGGTCTGCCTGGATCAGAAAACTGGGGAAACCATCTGGAAAACAAAAAGAGCTTTCGACTTCAAAACGGATAATGGAGATAATAAAAAAGCTTATTGTACGCCCACCGTCATCAGTCATAAAGGTAAACTTGAATTGATTAGTCCAGCGGCAGTTGCAACGGAAGCCTTCAATCCATCTACGGGAGAATTACTGTGGACAGCTCGAACCGGGGGCATGAATGCATCGGCTCGTCCCATTTATAGGCATGGACATGTTTATGTTTTCAGCGGAATGGGTTCGATGTCTGCAATACGTCCTGGAGGAAGTGGGGATGTGGACCGAAGTCATGTAACCTGGTCACGTCGTAAAGTTGTACCAAAGAAATCATCCCCCTTGTTATTAGGGGATTTTCTTTTTATGGTTTCAGATGAGGGGGTTGCTTCCTGTTCCAACCCTCTTACGGGAGAAGTAATCTGGGCTGAACGATTAAAAATCAAAGGCCAATGCGCATCCTCTCCCATTCACGCGAACGGAAGAATCTACAGTTTTTCCAGTGATGGAGATTGCATTGTTTTTAAGGCTGAAATAAATGGTCTCAGCATTCTCGCTCACAATCGACTTCCCAACGGTTGCATGGCTTCTCCTGCTGTTGTGGGTAACTCTTTACTGGTGAGAACCAAAGACAAACTTTATCGATTCGACTAGTTTCCCATTTATGACAAAAGCAATCCTCCTTATCACATTCCTACTTAATGCTATTTCCTTGCCCGCCAAGGATTCATGGAAACCTCAGCCGAACTGGCTCATCCTACCCACTGACAGGGAAAAGGTGGGAAATATGCATGGGGACATCGCAGTGAGCTCAAATGGAGATGTATATGTAAGTGTGGGCGACCCCAAGGCCGGCTTGCAGGTTTATGGAGATAATGGAAAGTGGAAACGCAATGTGCCTAATGCTCCTAGTGACTTGCATGGTTTCGTAATTAAAAAAGAAGGAGAGAAGGAATTCATTTATTGTGTTCGAGTCGGTGCAGGGGAACTCCTTAAATTGGACCTCGACGGTAAGACGATTTTGAAGATCCCTGCTTCATCCATTCCAAATAAATTTAAACGAAATGGGAAAGACGGAAAACCATTGGTCCGTCTGACTGGGGCGGATGTGTCCGCAAATGGAGATATTTTTTTGACTGATGGCTATTCTTCAGACCACATCCACCGTTTTGATAAAAAAGGAAAGTATTTAAATTCGTTTGGTGGAAAGGATGCGCCTTATGGTTTCCGTACTCTTCACAAACTGGTCATTGATACACGGTTCAATCCTGCTCGAATTATTGGTATGGATCGAGCAAACAACCGGGTGGTTCATTTGGGACTCGATGGCAAGTTTATTGGCGTGGTGGCAGAAGGTCTTTTACTTCCTGCATGCGTTCATATTCACGGTGACTGGGCGGTTATTGGAGAACTGCGCGGACGGGTTTCGATTCTGGATAGAAAAGGAAATATTTTTGCCCAGGTAGGCGGCAATGACAAGAAAGATGAAATCGGAACAAATCGCACCCCTCCAGCAAAATGGCGCCAAGGGGTTGTCACCGCACCTCATGGCATAACCTGTAATGCCCAGGGTGATATCTTTGTCGCTGAATGGAACATTACTGGAAGGGTCCATAGGTTTAACCATGTCCCAAATTAAAACGATCAAGCTTTTAAAATTCATGAATAAAAATAGCCTGTCAAAAATATGCGTACTAATGGTTTTATGCCTTTTCTCTTCTTCGCTTTTAGCAAAAAAGGAAATACCTAAAAAATCATCTGATCTTTTAAACAAGAATGGGCTTAAGGGATGGAAGGTCCCCCAAGGTAATGAGGTGTCAAAATGGTACCAGGTAACAGACAACATTCTAAAATTAAGAAGTGGGCCCAAGAAAAAAGGCTCGGTACTGTGGACTGAAAAGGAATACCAAGACTTTGAAGTAAATTTGGGCTTTCGTTTTGTTGATGGAACCATTGACTCTGGGATTCACCTGAGAAATTCGGACCAAATCCAGATTGGAATCTCTGGGTCCTTAAAAAGAGATATGACCTGTTCCCCATACATTCCGGGCAAAGGCTATCCGGTAGAGGCTAAAAAGATTGCCCAACTGCTGAAAAAGAATGACTGGAATCAAATGAAAATTCGGGCTATTGGTTCGAAGTATACGGTTTGGCTTCAAGATGAAGAGGTTATGAACTATCAATCAACCTCAGCAAAAAAGACGGGCCCTATTGGAATTCAACTTCATGGCAACCGGAGCATGGCCATTGATTTTAAAAATATTCAAGTGAAAGAATTCTAACTCTAAATGAAGTACTCTTTAAACCCAAGGACCGGAAAAGAAAATAAAGCACAGGGTACGAAGCGTTACATCAAGAAGGTCAAAGGTATCAGTGAAAAATGACATGGTTCTGTCTTGCTCTTTTTGAGTGTCGGGCAAATTCTTGGCTATGCCAAGATATTCCAAGGTTACCCAATTACTTTCGGACCTAGTTTCAATTCCAAGTGTAAACCCTTCCCTTTTTACTGATCATACAAGCCCAACCGGAGAAGAAGCAGTTGCTGAGTATCTTGCTGCCTATACACGTGGCCTTGGGGTTAGCATCCAAAGACAAGCTGTTTTACCAAGCCGAAGAAATATACTTTTTCGCCTAAAGCCAAAGGGAAGGATTAAGCATCGAGTAATGCTTACCCCACACATGGATGTGGTGCCTGCGGAGGAAAAGTCTTTCAAACCAAAAATTAAAAATGGCAGGCTTTACGGAAGAGGGGCCTGCGATACCAAGGGTTCCATGGCCGCCTTTTTTCAAGCCTTTTGTGACCTAGCAAAAAACGGTCCGCTTCCCCAGAAGACCGAGATCCTCTTTGTGGGACTTGTGGACGAGGAATTCGGGCAAGCAGGATCTCGAAAATTAGCTAAAGTTGGGCCCAAAGCAGATCTCGCCATTGCAGGTGAACCTACGGGGCTAAAATTAATCACTGCTCACAAAGGAAGTCTCTGGCTTCAACTTAAAACGGAAGGAGTTGCCGCCCATGGAGCTACCCCAATGAATGGTAAAAATGCCATCGAGAGCATGAGCCCTATTCTTCAAACCTTATTTCAAGATTATCCAAGGTTGCTCAATGAACGAACGCACCCATTACTCGGGTCACCCACCCTGAATATCGGGAGAATTCTGGGAGGTACTCAACCCAATATTGTGGCCGACCATTGCACCATTGACTTGGATAGAAGAACCATTCCTGGAGAGGATGAAGAATCGGTTAAACATGAACTTAAGAACCTGTTCAAACAACAAAAGCTGCCTATTCCTGAGTTCGTACTTTCTCGCTCTGTACCTTGTCCGCCTCTGGATACCAATCCAAATCTCCCCTTTATTCAATCTTTACTTAGAGCGACTAAAAAGAGAAAAACCTATGGAGTTTCTTATTTTACCGATGCATCCCCAATTGCGATGGGAGGAACGCCAGCAGTGGTGTTTGGACCTGGAAATATTGCTCAAGCCCATGCAAAAAATGAGTGGATTCAACTCCAAGAACTTGATTCTGCAAAAGCAATCATATTGAATTTCCTTCAAAACTTACCTTAAACTGAAAAATGATGAAAAAAATTGATCTTTTGATTACGATCCTTTTCTTGGCCCTAACCCTTTCTGTGAACGGCGAAGAATGGTACCAATTTAGGGGTCCAAGTGGTATGGGTTTTACTGGCGAAAAAATTTCGACTCAGTGGAGTCAGGATTCAATAAAGTGGAAAGTCTTACTTCCAGGTTCTGGTCAATCTTCAATCGTGGAAAAAGAAGCAAAGATTTTTCTCACCTCCGCGGATCAAGATGGTAACCAGAGGTTTCTACTTTGTTATGAAAAAAAATCCGGAAAACTTCTCTGGAAGAGAGAAGTTAAATACGCAGGACAAGAAAGTATTCACCGGATGAATAGTTGGGCAACCCCAACGCCAGTTACGAGCGAGGATAAGGTGATTGTCTTTTTTGGACCAGCAGGTCTTCATTGTTTTGATCTACAAGGAAATCCGGTGTGGAAACTATCGTTAGGAGATTTTCCTGGATATTGGGGAGTTTCTGCATCACCTGTTATCCAAAACGGAATATTATACCAGAATTGTGACTCTATGGGCCCATCCAGCCTATTGGCCGTAGATGTTGAATCAGGAAAGATAAAATGGAAAACTCCAAGAGTCGAAAAACCAAGAGGTGGATGGAGCACACCTATTGCAATCAATGTTTCAAATAAAAAACAACTTGTGTTAAATGGGGAATATGGGGTTCGTGGCTACGATTTGGATAGCGGAAAGGAGTTATGGTTTTGCAAAGGGTTCAACGGTCGGGGGTCTCCGATTCCTTACTACGACAACCAAATGCTTGTAGTCGTTAATGGAAAGCCGGGGGATTTATATGCGGTTGACCCCACCGGTTCAGGTGATGTTTCCAAAAGCCACCTACGATGGAATGCCCGGAGGAATGGTGGGCGGGACTTGCCTTCTCCTGCGATGGTCAAAAATTATATTTTTGTCACCAGCATGAGCGGAGTCATTACCTGTTATGAAGCTAAAACTGGAAAAACTCTCTGGATTGACCGGTTGAATGGGGCTTTTTCTGGTTCACCCCTAGTCAGTAAGTCTCATTATTACATTCAAAATGAGAATGGTTCTACTTTTGTTATCAAACCTGACCCCAAGAAATTGATTATAGAATCGATCAATCAATTAACCGACAACGATGATGAAATCTTCAGGTCAACTTTGTCTCCCATCGATAATTTCATTTTTGCCCGCTCCAATAGCTATCTCTACTGCGTAAAGGGTAATTAAAAGTAATTACAACCTACAAAATCAAATCACGTTAAACTAATTTTTCCATTATGATTTCAAAAAACAAGCCTTCTTTTCTTGGTACTGCTGTTTCCAGACGTTCATTTCTTAATCAAAGCAGCAAAATAGCTTCCGCTTCGGCACTCGCCAGTATTTCACTTCCCGTTGTTCATGGAAAAAGTTCGGATATAACTCAATTAGCTTTAGTGGGATGTGGAGGTCGAGGAACCGGGGCAGCGAGCAATGCGCTTTCAGTTTCAGCCGCGAATGGTCCTACCAAGCTCGTTGCCATGGCCGATGTATTTCAAACCAAACTCGATCAAAGCTACAACGGACTCAAAAATAAACATAAAGAACAAGTAGATGTTCCTGAAGAAAGAAGATTTATTGGATTTGATGGGTATAAGAAAGCAATGGATGCCCTCAAACCCAAGGATGTTGTCATTTTCACTTCTCCTTGTGCATTCCGCTGGGTACACTATCAGTATGCCATAGAAAGAGGACTTAATGTATTTATGGAAAAACCGGTTACTGCGGACGGATTTTCCTCCCGTAAAATGCTAGAACTCAATGAGCAAGCAAAGAAACAAAACCTTAAGGTAGGTGTGGGCCTAATGTGCCGGCATAGTCAGGCAAGGCGAGAGTTAAAGGCAAGAGTTGAAGATGGCGCTTTGGGAGAAATTCTGAATATGCGAGCCTATCGAATGCAGGGCCCAATCGCGTCCTGCTTCTCTGACAAGAAGCCCCCTGAAGAGAGTGAATTAATGTATCAAATCAAGAGGTTTCATAGTTTTCTTTGGCTAAGCGGTGGTTCATTCAGCGATTTCTTCATTCATAATATTGATGAATGTTGTTGGATAAAAGGAATGTGGCCAACCAAATGCCATGCCCAAGGGGGTCGTCATTATCGCGGCGACAAAGTGGATCAGAACTTGGACAATTATACCGTGGAGTATACCTTCCCGGACGAAACCAAGCTATATTTCCACGGTCGAAATATGGCTGGATGCCACCAAGAATTCTCCAGTCATGCACATGGCACCAAAGGCTACGCTCTTATCTCAGGTCCAGGGGGGCACCGGTCCCAAGCAAGAATACATCAAGGTCAGGGAGCAGATTCTGCCCCGGTTTGGACATTTGGACAGAGCAGTGGAAGTGGTCGCCCTACCCGGGAAACCAATCCATACCAAGACGAATGGGAAGTTTTGATGGACGCAATTAAAAATGACAAGGTTCACAACGAAGTCGAACGTGGGGTTCAAGCAAGTGTGGTTACTTCCATGGGCAGAATGGCAGGTCACCTGGGTACCGAAGTTTCCTATGATCAAATGTTAAACTCTGAGCATACTTTTGGCCCAGGAGTTGAAAACTTAACCCTTGGATCCGCATCTCCTCTAGTGGCGAATTCGGATGGATTGTATCCTATTCCTCAACCCGGAATCAAGAAAACGGAATATTGATTTAGGCTAAAGGAAATAGCCTTTACTAACAACTTTTCAAAAAGATAGTGAATAACTTTTCGCAGGCATCTTTTATTTCTTATCTCTATGTAGTTCAATGCATTACATGGATTTTTTATCCCCGTTAAAACAAGACCCAGATAAACTCAGTTGACCCAAGTGGGCCCTTATTCCTAAGTTTAGATATCCAAGGAAGTTTTGGGGTAGGCTTTCTTGGCTTTAGGCCCGTTCTCGGTTACCGAGAGCGGGCCGCTTTTTTTACGAATTGCCAGACAATGCCCAAATTTCCAAGGGATAAAATTCTGATTCTAAGCAAATCTAAAACCTTTTGGTATTGAAAAGAATTAAGGGCTGCATTTAGCTGATTTTGCCCTTAAAAACCAGTCGGTATATAGTTTATTATTCTCCTAACTTTAGACACATTTTGATTCAAAAGAATTTCCTGTTCCTTTTTTTTTCATTGCTGCCGTTTTTGTCTACAGCAGCACCCACTAAATCCATCAAACAGGGTCCAATCCCGATTGATCCAAATACCCATGGCATCGGACGATGGATCCCCAACCTTTCTTTCACCACAATAGATGGAATAAAAGGAGAGCTTTCTGACTTTGGAAATAAAAAATCTTTGGTGATCGCTTTCATGGGTGCAAGCTGTCCAGTCAGTAAAAAGTTTGCTCCCTCACTGGCAGCACTTGAAAAAGAATACGCCGCAAAAGAGGTCGCCTTTTTATTTATAGATCCGATTGCCACAGCGAGTGCGGGTAAAAATCTTCAAAAAATGGTCGATATGCATGGATTCACGAGTCCAGTCATACTCGACCGTAGTAAAGAATTCGCCTTAGCTCTAGGTGCCAAAAGTACCACGGAGGCATTTGTGCTAGATTCCGCCCGCACCTTACTTTACCGGGGCCCTGTGAATGATCAGTATGGCCTCGGCTATCAATTAGCTTCTCCCCGAAGGCACCACTTGAAGGATGCCTTAAATTCGGTTCTGCGAAGCAAGCCCATAGAAGCGAAAGCATTTTGGTCACCCGGTTGTGAGCTGAGCCTTGAAGAAAAGAAGAATCCGGGATTGGAATGGACCTATCACAATCGCATTTCCCGTATTCTTAAGAACAATTGCGTGGAATGCCACCGGGAAGGTGGAGTTGGCCCATTTCCTCTCGAACATTATGACGAGGCTAAAGAAAATGCCGGTATGATCAGGAAAGTGGTTTCCGAGGGGATCATGCCTCCGTGGTTTGCAGCTGACCCCAAACCTGGTCACCTTTCTCTTTGGGCCAACGACCGCTCCCTTTCTTCATCGGATAAAAATGATCTGCTTGCATGGATTCAAAATGGAAAACCGGAGGGAAACCCTGCACATGCCCCCTTACCCCAAGAACGGCGAAGCGAATGGGACATTGGCAAACCGGATGAAATTTTCTCCATTCCTAGAGAGGTTCAAGTAAGGGCAACCGGTGTGATGCCCTATGTCAACCTGCGCCTCAAGACCAATTTTGCAAAGGATCGCTGGATTGAAGCTGCAGAGGTTAGACCCACGGCGCCCGAGGCAGTTCATCATGTTCTTGTTTTCATCGAGGATGAAAATGGAATCAGTCAAAAAGGACCCGGTGCTTTGGCCGCCTATGTCCCCGGCAATACTTATGTCAAATTCCCTGAAGGTGTGGCCAAAAAATTACCGGCAGGGGCAACCCTTTTTTTTCAATTACATTACACTCCAACTGGAAAAGCCACGAAAGATCGTACGAGGATAGGTCTTCGATTTGCAAAAAATATTCCTGAAAAAGTAGTCCGTACCATTCCAGTGGTTAATCGGAGAATCAAGATTCCTCCCAACGAGGGAAATCATATTGAAACTGCTTATGCCAAATTCCCTTCGGGCACGGTGGTTCGTGCCTTCATGCCACACATGCACCTACGGGGGAAATCGATTAAATATGAATTACTCACTCAGAATGGTGAGCGGGAAACTTTGCTTAATGTTCCCCATTTTGATTTTAACTGGCAATTAAGGTACGAACTCCGGCAACCACTTCGGCTACCATCTGGTAGCCGAATTAAAGTGACCGGAGTGTTTGACAACAGTAAGGATAACCCAGCCAACCCGAATCCGAATGTTACGGTTCGATGGGGCGATCAGTCTGAGGACGAAATGCTTATTGGCTACCTGGAATGCGAATACGATTTTGAGGACTCCACATTCCAAATTGGGGAGAAAGAAAATCATCTTTTTAATCGGCTTGACCGAAATAAAGACGGATTTCTAACGCAAAATGAATTTACCAAACCTCAATTATTTCCCTTCTTTGATACCAACCAGGATGGACATGTAACCAAAAAGGAGGGCATGGAAGGAATGGTGAAATTAAAAGAAAGAAAGCAGAAAAGCTCTACAAGTTCTTCGGGTTGGAGAGGTTGGCTCGATCGCTTCTTCTAATTTCGATTCTCTAATCGGAGGAAGTGACCGATGATTCGCTCCATTACAATCGGCGGAATTGATTCTCCAATTACCTCCCGAACTAGTTTTTTTGAAAAGCTCTCACCTTTCCCCATTCTTCCATACTTAACCCCTTCAAAATCGTAACGCTTTCTCCATTTTGGGTGATCCAATGTTGATAAAAGCATAATTTCCCGCAAAGATAAAACTCGGTTTTGCTCCGGATGGCCTTTGATGTCACTGGAAATGACCCCGCTATTCATAGTTATAGTGCTAGCCGGGAAATCCCATTTCATTCTCCGGTAACTTGTCTTAAAACCCCGTATAAGCCTCCATTTCCCATGTTCCAAAACTGCAGGTCGGGGAAGCATCTTCTCACATTTTTCACAAGAAACAGTTTGATCTCCTTGATTTTGATGTCCGCATGAAGGACAAGAAAAATTATCAAATGCAGTTTGACCCTCCAATGTATGTTTCATCCAAAAGTATTGATTAGAGTTCCATTTCGGGATGGAATGATAAGGATCCTCAGGATCCACCAACCTTGTTTGGGAATCCAGGTAGGGAAGATGTCCAATCGCTTCTCTGACCGAAACCATTGGTAAGCTTGTATGATTTCCGTGGCTAGGGGATGGAAGCATGCCACTTTGATTTTTGGAATAAATTTTTGTTCTTTGGGGAAATTCTTTAACTATCCCAGGAATTCGACATCCCACCGTTATCAGCCTTTCTCGATGATGGGGGACTCCAAAAGATGAAAGATCCAAGATATTTGAATGAATGGAATAACCCAACGGATGAAGCCGACGGGCTAGACAGCATAAAATATTTTCCGGCTTATTGTCTTCATTTCGAATGATTGTGTTTTCCATTCGTTTGACATTTTCCAGAATGAACCAATCCGGTTGTAATTCCTCGAGCACTTGAATTCCGGGTAAAATTAAGCGATTTCGTGCATCCTCAGCGGATCGTTTTCCGGCCCGAATGGAAGAAGAAATTCTACCCGCACCATTGGCAGACATACCCTGACACGGAGGTGAGAGAGAAATCAGCCATGGCCTTTTACCTTTTAAGGTTTGTTGAAAAAAATCAATGTATTCATTTTGCAGCTTCCAGATATCACCTTCAAAAACTTTGGTCTTAGGAAAGTTTTTTCGAATTAAACGAGCACGGGTCGAAACTATTTCACAGGCGGCTAAAAGCGGAATATTATGGCCCCACTCAATTCCAATATCCCCAATTCCTCCTCCGGAAAAAAGGGAGCCCGCTACCAACTGGGACTTCGTATCAATAATTTGAGCCATGCATAAAATTTGGTAGCTGAAAATGATCAATGGGTCAATGAGTCACTCCCTCCACTTGATCGAACCGATGCCATCCATCGAAAGGGTGAATTTTTATCTTCCTAAAAACACGCTCTTTTGAATCGACAATCAAAATTGTTTACTCAAATTCTGGATTTAATCATGAAAAAAATCCTTCCTCTTTTATTCTGCCTTTTATTGAACAGCAAAGTATTTGGGCATGACCCGGCAAGCGAGATGGCGACTGCAGCTGAAAACTTTCTGGCCTCCCTTAAAGATGCAAAGAAAAAGAAAGCCTTTTTCCCTTTCCATCATAAAGAACGGGAAAACTGGCATTTCTTCCCCGGATCCTTTGTCTCACCGAATGGACGAATGGGGCTTGCCATCAAGGAAATGGACTCTGTCCAAAGAACCTTGGCCCAAACACTTCTTTCCACCGCATTAAGTCATCGAGGACAAATTGAAGCATCGACCGTAATTCTGTTAGAGCAAATCCTCTATGAGAAAGAAGGAAGGGAAATGCGAAACCCTGATCTTTATCATTATGCTGTGTTTGGTAAGCCCGACAAGGCAGGAACTTGGGGTTGGCGGTTTGAAGGTCATCATTTATCGCTCAACTTCTCCTTAGTTAATGGAAGGATATTTTCTGTAACTCCTAGTTTCTTCGGGGCTAGCCCAGCCAAAGTAAGCGAAGGAAAGCATAAGGGGCTACGAGTACTTAGGGAGGAGGAGACCAAAGCTTTCAAATTCATAAAATCCTTGTCTCCGCCTCAGAAAAAAATGGCTATCCTTTCAAGCAAGGCACCCAGAGAGATCTTCTCGGGGCAGGATAATACCGTTCATGCTTCCACTTTTCTTCCTGCACAGGGCCTTCCTATTACCAAAATGAACTCACGTCAGAAAGGGTGGCTCCGTGAGGTGGTCCAAGTATATGCCGCCAAACATCGCCCTCAATCGATAAAACAAATCGTCCAAAAGAAACCACTGCTTCACCCAACAAAAACCTTTTTTGCATGGGCGGGCGGATTAACTCCAGAAGCGGGTCATTATTACCGAATCCAAACCCCAGATTTTCTTTTCGAATATGCGAATACTCAAAATAATGTGAATCATGTTCATGCGGTTTGGAGAGATTTCAAGGGCGATTTTGGCAGAGATCTTTTAGCCGATCACTATCGCAAAGATCACGCCAAGGAGAAAGATTGGGTAAGTATGTTTGATGGAGAGACTCTAAAGGGGTGGAAACCGAACGAAGACGAAGATTCATTTTCGGTTAGAAATGGTTGTATTGTCGCGAATGCACCGGGTCGCTGCCACCTTTTTTACCAAGCTGAAAAACCGTTTCAGAATTTTGAATTTAAGGCGGAAGTCATGACCCTTCCCCATTCCAACGCCGGTGTTTATTTCCACACCCGATTCCAGGATGAAGGATGGCCCAAGGCTGGATTTGAATGTCAGGTAAACAACACTTACCACGACCCAAAAAAGACCGCCAGTATCTACGGAGTTGCAGATTGCCTAGAGGCCCCTGCAAAAGATGATGAATGGTTTAATTTATATATAAAGGTGGTAGGCAAAAGAGTGATTACCAAAGTTAATGAAAAGACAATCGTAGATTGGACACAGCCAGCAGATTGGAAAAGAGGTGGGAATTTTGAAAGGATTTTGGGAGAAGGAACTTTCGCGCTACAGGGACACGACCCAGATAGCACGGTACTCTTCCGGAATCTTTTTGTTAAACGACTTCCTTAAGCTCGCCTAGCATGCAGTACTTTTTTTACTTTTTACTTTCTCTCCCCCTTGCGATTGTCTCCGCAAATTGGCAACAATGGCGGGGTCCGAATGCTTCCGGACATGCGCCCAAAGGTAACTATCCGAAAACCTGGAACTCGAAACTAAATATCCAGTGGAAATCGAAGTTGCCTGGTCGTGGTCATTCCTCACCGGTGACAGCAGGAAGTAATATCTGGACCACCACAGCCTTGGAAACTCCGGCCTCGGAAAAAGAAAAGATGGAGAGACTAAAGAAAAACGATGGCCTTCCCAGTGTTACCGTTCTTTCGAAAGTCAGTTTGCATGCCTTGCAAATTGACCCGGATTCTGGAGAGGTCCTGCAAAACATTCAAGTTTTTGAAAAAAAACAACCCCAATGGGTTCATAAGTTAAACAGTTATGCTTCCCCTACACCTGTTTTAGAAAACCAAAGGCTATATCTACATTTTGGTGCCTTTGGGAATGCCTGCATTGATACTCAATCCCATGAAATTATCTGGAAGAATAATCAACCAGATCTCTGGGTAATGCATGAAAACGGGCCTGGAAGTTCACCCATAATCTGGCAGGACTTAATGATCTTTCACCTTGATGGAAGCGATCGACAAAGTGTGGTTGCTTTGTATAAAGATACTGGCAAAATTGCGTGGCAAACAAAACGTTCCGGTGAAATGCGAGACAATCCACAGTTTCAAAAGTCTTATTCCACTCCGATTATTGCCCAGTCTATGGGGCAACCTATTCTGATATCCTGTGCTGCCGATTGGGTCTACGGCTATGACCCTGCAAATGGCAGGGAGCTATGGAAAATTAAATATGGTATCTTAGGTTTTTCAAATGTTGCCCGCCCGGTTCTTGGGCATGGCATGTTTTTTATATCCACCTGTTTCATGAAGGGTGAAATCCATGCTTATCGCTACGAAGGCCTCGAGGTTCCAAAACTTGCATGGAAGATGACCAAGGGTGCCCCCAAAATTCCCTCTCCCACCCTGATTGGAAATGAGCTCTATGTGATAAACGACGGAGGGATTCTATCCTGCGTGGATGCTTTAAGTGGGGAACTCCGCTGGCGGGAAAGATTAGATGGAGAATTTAGTGCCTCCCCCATCTATGCAAATGGGTTACTTTACCTTTCTGACCGAGCTGGAAAGACCACGGTCATCCGCCCAGGAAAAAGCCTTCAAATCATAGCGGAAAATGAATTGGATGGTTCGTCTCAAATGGCAACTTTAGCACCACACGGAGACTCATTCCTTGTCCGAACAAACGAAGCTTTTTATCGAATTCAGAAGTAAGAATATTTATTGCCCACGAAGCTTGGAAAATACCTTACCCGTTGGTTTTACGGGAAGAGATGTAAGCCATTCTCCTAACATGTCCTGCAAAGCTACCACTATTTTGGGGTATTCCTGCGAAATATTTTTTTTCTCCAAAGGATCACGGACTAAATCAAAAAGTTCAGCATGGGACTGGTCCTTATTGAGAACAAGTTTCCATTGTTCATGAACCACTGCATAAGCAACCCAATGATCCGGTTTTGACTCATTTGCAGGCCATGGTGCTGACATTCTCCAAAAGATTGGTTTCTTACGTAATGGATTCCCCTTCCCCATTAATGCAGAAACTTGGCTAATTCCGTCCGGCTTATACGACCTAGGTAATTTCACATTCCCAAGTTCACAAAAAGTAGGCAGCAAATCGACCGCTGACAAGACCGAGGTTTTATCAACTTTCCCAGCGGAAATTTTCCCGGGCCACCGGGCAATAAAGGGAACTCCAATCCCACCTTCCATCAAAGCCCCCTTAAAAGCACGACGCCCTCCCGTGATCCCCTTAGCGGCACCTATTCCATATCCAGGACCAGTTGCTGAGTCATAGCTCAGAGCAATAGGAGAATTGGGGGAACCCCTAGCTGGTCCATTATCCGAGCTAAAGATAACCAGCGTTTGATCGGAAATCTTAAGGTCATCTAAGGCATCGAGCAACTGACCAATACGCAAATCCGCATGGTATAAAGTAGCCGCATAAATATTGTCTGCCTCGGGAAGATCTGGAAATAACTTTTGTAATTTTGGATCCACATGAAATGGAGTATGCGGTTCATGCATCCAAAGATTAATAAAGAATGGTTTTCCCTCGGCATGACTCTTTTTCATAAAAGGAATCGCACTCTTGACATCATCATGTACAAACATTTGAGGCCCAGAACAATTGTATGACCCATAGTCGTCATAACCGTAAGCACTGGGAAAAGGGGAATCAGGAATCATGTCATTAGCCAAATGCCATTTTCCGTAGTGTGCGGTGGCGTATCCAGACTGTTTGAGAAATCGTGGTAAAAGAGGTGCCTCTGGATCCAGCCAATCCGGCATATTTCGCCTTTGATTACTGGGAACCCAGGCGAAGTGACCATCAATATTGTAGCGGGCAGGAAAATGTCCGGTCATCACTGCAGTTCGACTGGGGGAGCAAACCCCGCTTGCCACCGAGAAGCGGTGGAAGTCGGTACCTTCATTGGCCAGACGGTCGATATTGGGGGTTTTCAGGTAGGGATGTCCGTGGCAACCAAGATCCCCCCAACCCCAATCATCTGCGAAGATGAAAACAATATTTGGGCGATCTTTCGCAAAAATTGGTAACGAGGACAAAAGGGAGAAGAAGAAAAAAATAGATTTCATAGGTTTTTTAAGGTCGGAAGGAGGGTCGCAAAACTTGATGGAATCTTGATTTTAATCAATCACAGAAATTGGAAAATCCAAAGATTTAGCGTGCTCCTTTTTCATGACATCCTTGATTTTCAAGACGATTTCCGGGTGAATGGAAGAGAGGTCTTTGGACTCCGACTCATCTTTGGTGAGATCATAAAGCTCAATTTTTAAAGGATCATGATTCTGACCTTTGCGAAGCATTTTCTGACGAATACCTTTCCACTTGCCGAGCCAGACCGCCTGTTGTCCCCCATAACCGGAAAATTCTCGGTAAAGAAAGGGTCTGCTCCCATTAGAATCCCCGAATAAAGAGGGAGTTAAGTTGTAACCGTCCTGTTGAGCAGTGAGAGGGGATTCTGCTCCAATCAAGTGATGAATCGTGACAATCCAATCCTCAAAACCAGTCAATTGATCTGACACAGAACCGGCTTTTATTTTGCCGGGCCATTTTACAATTAAAGGTACTCTTATACCACCCTCGTAAAGTGAGCCTTTTAATCCGCGCAATTTCCCAACACTATCAAAAAAATCATAATCCACCTCAAGTTTCAAATGGGTGGTGCCATTATCCGAAGAAAAAATAACAATAGTGTCGTCGGTCAGTCCAGTCTCCTTAATCAGATTAATTACTCTCCCAACATATCGGTCCATACGGGTAATCATAGCGGCATAGGCAGCACGGGGAGTAAAATGCGGAGTATAGCCATAGCCTTGGGATCTGGTAAAGGGCGGATCATTCCACTTTAACTCAAGATAAGGTTTTAATTCCTCATCAGGCACATGCAGGGCAACATGGGGGATAAGTGTTGGGTAGTACAAAAAGAAGGGTTTATTCTTATTTTTAATAATGAACTCTAAGGCCTGTTCATTGATACGATCAGATGCATAATCATCTCCTTTAAAAATTTCATAACTCTTGGGGTCCTGAGGATCAGCTCCTTCTGCAAGAGATGCATGTCCAGGAACAGGTGGGTTATTTTGTAAAGGCACCCGATCGCGGTCACTCCATAGATAATCCGGGTAGTAACTATGAGCATGACGCTGGCAGTTATATCCGAAAAAACGATCAAAGCCTTGATTCATAGGATCTCCCTCGGTACCCGGACCACCGAGCCCCCACTTTCCAAAAGCTCCGGTAATATAGCCTTCTTTTTTTAAAATTTCGGCTAGGGTAATTTCACTTAACGGTATAGGTCTTTGTCCTTCAGGTTTAAGCTCACCATTATTCCTAATAAACGCATGCCCCGGGTGTTTTCCGGTCATCAAGACACATCTGGAAGGAGCACACACTGCATTACCTGAATAATTCCGGGTAAAACTCATCCCCTCTTCAGCCAGAATATCCAGATAGGGTGTCTTAATTTTCTTCTGTCCATAGCTTCCCAATTCCCTATATCCCAGATCGTCCGCTAGAATGAAAATTATATTGGGCTTTCTCGCAAATCCGATCGAACAGGTAAGAATCAAAAAGTAAAGTAAAGATAAGTAGATGTTCATTTTTTAATATTGGGCTGGGTTGATTTAGAAAAGGTATTGATCATGATTCTTGAGATTAGATTGTTCTAAAACAAGCGGATTTTGTCTTTACTACCCCATTTTCCCCTCTAGGCTGAAAGTTAATCTCTAAACAGGTAATATTTGTAATGAATTCCTCTATTCTCGTCGTTTTTCTTTCCTCCGTCTTCTTTTTTGGCACCTTGGACGCTGCGAAAGTCTTATTTTTATATGGATCAAGAAGCCATGCATCCGGAGATCATGAATTTCAGGCTGGCTCCCATCTTCTCACCAAGCATATTAATTCCCAGAAAAAAGTAAACCTTCAGGCAAGTATGCACCAAGGTTGGCCAGCTGACGAATCGATATTGGATGAAGCCGATGCCATCGTGATCTATGCCGATGGTACCAAAGTAATTGGAAGTGGATGGGCCAAAATGGATCAACTTGTAAAAGAGAAGAAAATTGGCGTCCTTTTCATGCACTATGCGGTACACCCCAGCGTGGAAGAGGGCGAACAATATTATCTCCCTTGGATCGGAGGGTTTTTCAAAAATGGAATCTCCGTGAATCCCTTCTGGCGGGCTAATATTAAGCCCCTAAAAGACCACGAAACCTCTCGGGGAGTTGGTCCAATTCAAGCGGTGGATGAATTCTACTTCAATATCGAACTTCACCCCGATTCTTTGAACTTGGGTGCGGCAACGCCTACGGAAGAAAACCTTCATCATATTAATAATATTTGGACTCGTGCCGCTTATTTAGCAAAAGGAAAGACACAAGCACTGCTTTGGGGCATTACCCGACCTGACGGCGGACGCGGTGCAGGATTTACCGGCGGACACCATCACCGCAACTGGGCCATTGATGGCTACCGCCAACTGATTCTCAACACCATCGCCTGGATCGCAGGAGAGAAAGTTCCGGTTGCAGGAGTGCCCACATATCCGGTTACGGAAGACGAACTCAACGAGAAACTGGATGACTATGGTGACCGCACCAACCGAATCAAGCTCCCAACTAAAGCAGATATTACCTTTGATCCAGGACCATGGATGACTCCGGAAGAACATGCTGAGTCTCGCAAAAAACCAAAAAAGAAGAAAAAGTAACTCTTGTTCCCCGCATTTACCAAGAATAACAACCCATAAAATGAACAAATATACCCTACTCTGTATCATAGGCTCCATGCTTTCTTCCCTTTCGGGCAAACATCACAAAGGTGAAATGTCCCCCATCTTTGACGGAAAAACTCTAAATGGATGGAGTCAATTAAACGGAACAGCTAGTTATCGAGTCAAAGATGGTGCCATCATTGGAAAGACAAAAGAAGGAAGCCCGAACTCCTTTTTATGCACCAATAAACTCTATGGTGATTTCGAGTTGAAATTTGAAGTGAAACTAATCAACAACGAACTCAATTCCGGTGTGCAGATTCGTTCCAACACCAAAGAATTGGCTGAAAAGGAAAAAGAACGGGGTGATAAGTTTGGAAGAGTTAACGGTCCTCAAGTCGAGATCGAAGCAACCAAAGATAAGGGTGCGGAATCTGGATATGTCTATGGGGAAGCATGCGGTGGTTGGATGACACCTAAAGATAAACTAGTACCGCATAATCACTTTAAAAACGGGGAATGGAATCAGTACAAAATTGTTGCGAAAGGTCCTCGGATCCAGACTTGGGTGAATGGAAACAAGGTCTCCAACCTGACCGACAAAGAAAAGTTCCAATCTCACCCCAAAGGCTTTATCGGCTTACAGGTTCATTCCATTAAAAAAGGAAGTGGGCCCTTTGAGGTAGCTTGGAGAAATATAAAAATAAAAGTAATGTAATCTTTGGTCTATTGAAAACTTTCTGATTAGAATCAACAACCAAAGTTCATTTGGATCGATCTTCTTTTTATATCATTTAAAGACAATCAAATGGCTCGTGAGGCTCTTCAGGCTATGAAAAAAGCTGCCCCTTTTCATCCCTATACTCACCGGGAAAGCAAGAGAGTAGCAAACCTAAAACCATGAAAATTTATGCTCTTCAATTTGATTCTAGGTGGAAGGATAAGGAATCAAACTTTGCACTAGTTTCCTCACTTTTGAATGAGCGAAAAGTTTCTGAGAATTCACTTATTGTAATGCCAGAAATGTTTGCCACTGGATTTTGTTTGGATCCTGATTTGTCTTCTGCTAAGGAAACGAAGAAAACAGAATTTTTTCTCTCCGAATTGGCCCACCAAATGAAATCATGGGTTATTGGAGGAATGACTCATCCTTCCCAGGAAGCAAGAAAAGCCTTTAACACCGCAGTTTCTTATAATCCACAAGGGCAGAAAATCTCCATTTATAAAAAACTTCACCCGATTCCTGTCTTAGGCGAAGATAAAGTTCATTTGCCCGGAAATATAGTTGAGAGTTTTGCGGTTAACTCCTTCACCGTGACACCAGCAATTTGTTATGACTTAAGATTTCCGGAGCTCTTTCGTTCTGCTCTCCATTTTGGAACCGATCTATTTGTCGTTCTCGGATGTTGGCCCCAGAACAGAATTGAGCATTGGGTTACCTTATTACGAGCTCGGGCGATTGAAAACCAAGCTTTTGTAATTGGTGTTAATCGAGTTGGAGACGATCAAGGCTTAGAATACGGAGGACGAACTATGGTCATTACTCCAAAGGGTGAAATTCTTTCAGACGGTGAAAGGATTGAAGGCGTGGTCGAGGCAGAAATTAAAAGTTCAAGTGCGAAGCAATGGAGAAAAGAATTTCCCGCGATTAAAGAGATATTAGAAGCTAGCTAATCTACTATTCTTAACTTGCCCAAAGAGAGTTGGGGAGGTTTGCTTTTGCTAAAATACGGTTAAGTTTATCGAGCTCATCCACTGTGAATTCCACTTGTTGGACAGCCTTTACATTTTCTAGAATTTGACCTGCTGTGCTTGCCCCAATCAAGGCACTGGTTACCCGTTGATCACGTAAAACCCATGCTAATGCCATTTGAGCTAAAGACTGACCTCTTTGCCGTGCATGATCATTTAATGCATGAATCACTTTTAAATTTTGTTCGGACACTTCGTTCTTCCGGAGAGGTGATTTATGTATGCTTGCCCTGGATCCCTCCGGAATCCCATTGAGATATTTATCCGTTAACAAACCTTGAAAAAGGGGACAGAAAGCAATAACGCCCAGACCATTTCGTTCGCAGGTATCAAGTAAAGAATCCTCGACCCAACGATTTAACATCGAATAATTAGGTTGATGAATGATTAATGGAGAGAATCCATTATTTTTGCTCACTTCGATAGATTTTTGAGTTTGCTCGGATGAATAACTGCTAATTCCTGTATATAAAGCTTTCCCTTGTCGAACCGCGGTATCCAATGCAGCTAAGGTCTCGTCCAGAGGAGTATTAGGATCAAAGCGGTGAGAATAAAATAAATCAAAATAATCCACGCCCATTCTTTTGAGCGATTGATCTAAACTAGCTAAAATATACTTTCGGGAACCCCATTCTCCATAAGGACCTGGCCACATATCATAGCCAGCCTTGCTCGTAATCAAAATTTCATCACGAGGAAGATCTTGGAGGATTTTTCCCACATTTATCTCGGCAGAACCGTAGGGAGGACCGTAATTATTTGCTAAATCAAAATGTGTAATTCCAGAATCAAAAGAGGAATGAATCATATTCTTTTGAAGATTAGTTGGGGTATCACCACCGAAATTATGCCAGCATCCAAGTGTAATCGCAGGAAGCTTAAGACCCCAACGACCACATTTTCGGTACGGCATTCTACCATCATATCTTTTAGAGTCTGGAATGTAAGCAGGCATTAAATGGAAGGAAACAAAGCTGGAAGGCAGTTAAAATAAAAAAGAGCCAAAAATAAAAAACAAAGCCTTAGGATTATGATTCAATCTTTTGCTCTTCTGTATTCTCGTCTTCCTCAGTATCAATCGATTCAAGTTGTTCGCCCAAATATTCTTGTACGCTTAGATCGCCTACAAAGGAGAGTCCGTCCCTACGCTCTACAACATGGTAACGTTCTACATACTTTTGCACTACATGGATTTTTGCATCAAGAGGTTGTACGATCAAAAGCTGTAAGTGGAATTCCTTAAACAGATCGAGTAAATATTGAGAAAATTCATCATCTGTTTTGCTGAACATCTCATCAACGGCAACTAACCGGAAGGTTTCAGTTTGTTTACCGCCAACATCAATTCCATATTGATAGGCGATAGCCGTTGCCAGAATTGTGGAAGCTAGACGATTTTTTTCGCCCCCTGATTTACCCGCTGCACCACTATAACTTTGCCTTAGCCCCTCTCCTTCTTTGTAGAATTCATCTGCTCGGAACTTAAACCAGTTTCTTACATCTATAACCCGTTCAGTCCAATTCATGTCGCTCTCAAGTTCACCAAGAAATTGCTCCACCCGGTGATATCTTTCACGACGGCGTTCATCATCATCATCGGATTCAAGATCAGCCTCCAAAGCATGACGGCGTAACTTTTTAAATCTTCGCACGCCGTCATCCCCGGCATCTTCGAATTTAAGTTGAATGAAAGTTTCTTCCTTGCGATCAAAGGTAACACGCGAGAGATGATCATTTAGTTCGTTAATTCTCTTCCTAATTCTGTCACGGTGAGATTCAAGTGATTCACTGAATCCTGAAACTTCTTCGGGAACCTGTACCCGTAATAGTTCTTCAAATCTCTCTTTATTCTTAGCAAGGTCTTCTTCTTGAATTTGTTTTCTGACTTCATCAAACATCACAAAGGTTCCGTCTTGATAACCATCTTCCAAATCAAGGCTTAGTTCATCGCGAAATGCTTGATTTCTGGCGTCCGCAATAAAACGCTGCATCGAGGCAACATTTCTATCTCTTAATTTATCAAGACCCGATTCTAATTTTGTTATTCTAGCATCCATTTTATGGGAAGCCTTACGGGCAGCTTCTTCAATCGCATCAGGTTCATCCGGTGCTTTACCAAATTCACTCTCTATTTCATTATATAAAAGATTTAATTCCTCCTCACTTCTTTCACCATCTTCTTCTTTAATAACCTGGCTTTGTACAAACTCATCGATGCATTGTTCAAGTAAAGATTTCAATGAGACCAAACGGGCATCATTTCTTTCCGCCCTAGCCTCCACACCCCCGATTCGTTGCAAGATGTCATCTCTCTTGGCTTGAGCCTCCTCCAGCGTTTTTGAAACTTCAAGATGGTCATCTTTTAATTTTTTAAGCACATCCGAGCCACCAACGATAACTCTTTCCTCCTCTTCGAGCTCGGTTATGCGGGATGACAGTCCTAATCCATCGATATCAGAAAATTCGTTGGCACATGCCTGCAATTGTACTCCAGAACGAAGCTTAGCTCTAAGACTCTGCCTTTCAACCTCTGCTTCCCGAATGGAACGCCCACAACGGTCCACTTCCTCTCTCCATTTAGCAAGTGAATCATCTAAGGTTTTTTGCTTCGGGTTCACATCCCAGCCAAGCACCCAATGAGCTGTATCTTCAAGGAAAAAGGTATCATCTTTTTCCAGAGCATTTCCATCTGTTTTCACGATTCCGTCCAAGGTAAGAGCGTTCTGGCTCTGTTCGTATTCATCGCTTCTCTGCTTGTAACAAATATGCGGAAATCTTTTTGCGAGGAAGGACTTTAACCACTTTAATCTACCTTTTTCCAAATCCGTTCGATAGGATAATTTTGCAATAGCAGAATCCAAATTGAGCTTAGGTACGTTTGTAAGAGGTGTTGGAGTGACCAAAGAAATACGATCTGACAGGTGATTCTCTTCGAGAAATAGTTCTGCCTTCTGGATCAATTTTTTGGGTAATACCATGGTCAAGGCAACAGAACGTAAAAGTCTCTCCATCGGTCCAGACCATTTACTTTCATCTGGCACAACCTGAATAATTTCAGCAATGAATGGAACTTCCGCGACATCCCGGTCTAAGTATTTGGCTAAAGATTTTCGAAGCCTTGATAAGTCAGGTGGGACATTGGTATTGGATTCTAACAGATAGCTTCTTTCATCTTCAAGTGACTCCACTCTTTCATTTGCTTTTCTAAATTGGTAAGAAATCTCTGGTATCCTTTCATCCAAATCAGCAATATTAGCTTCAATTCTAGGAAGTTGAGAACCTAAATCTCTCTGTAAGGTAAGAAAGTCTTCTTCGATTTTCATGACCATTCCCTTTTCCCATGAGCCAAGGTGTCGTTCAAAGGTTGCAGATCTCTTAGTTACTACCTCTCTTTTATCCCGAAGCCGATCTAACTCTGATCCAACCTGTTCTAGACGCCTGTTCTCATCACTATCGGACAAGGCTCGCTCAAGATGATTAAGTTTTTCACGAAACCGATCAACCTCCCCACGGGAAGTTTTTAAACGTGCTCTTTCTGCTTCTTCTTGATGCTTAAGTTCATTGACCCATTCCTCTCTTCGAGAGGACTCAACTTGGGCATAGAAAGGTTCTATAGCATGCCTAATTTTGTCCGCATGATCCCTTTGACCAACCGCTTTTGAATAAGACAGATGAGTGTCTCGAATTTCGTCCAACTGTTCTAATTGGAAGGAGGCGGTTTCGATCCTGCGATGCGTACTGCGTAAATCATCAAAGCGTTCCTGCAAAGCTAATAATTTAGTTTTGGAACCACCATCATCCAGCATATGTTCACGGATAAACTGGGTAAGATCTTTTACATCTTTGATGCATACTGCCTGATTGAAAATGGACATGGGGGAACGCGTCCCCAAATCTGCATCCATAAACAACAGAGACTCAAATTTCTTATGATAGGCAGTAAAGGAGTCAAAGGTTATGAGGTTTCGCTCTTTGATAATTCTTCTCAAGTTATCAATGTCTCCAAGCTCATTAAAATCTTCTTCTATGCTGATTTTCCTTTTCTCAACAATATATATCTTATCGACCTTTCCATTCGGCAAACACCAGAGAACTTGAGCAATACACACATCCGACTTGTAGGCTTCATTATAAAAGTGAGCCACGAGTACAGTGTAAGACTCACCAGGTTTCCTCAGAGTTTCTTTTCTACCCTGACCCGTGGTTACATCGTGAATTTCTGAGTAAGCTCCCAATACATAGTCTCGTTCATTTCTTTCGCGACTACCAGCTTGGCTGCTTGCAACATTATAATTCCTTACCCGATTAGGAACCAAAAGCGTAAGCAAGGCATCCACAATCGTAGATTTACCACTTCCGTTACGACCAGTGATCATACAAGTCCGTCCATCCGGTCGCATCGTATAAACTTTATTATGAAAAGTACCCCAATTTAATACTGACAACTCATGCAACCGATAGCCTGCCGTGGACTTGTCAGGTGAGAATTCTAGTTCAAGCTGTGAATCAAACATCATCTTCTTCCATCTCCTCTTCTATCTCAGGCGACCTTCTGCGTATTTGATCTCTAACCTCGGCCAACTTATCAGGGGGTAATTTCGCTTTTATAATCCTTTCGACTCGGTACAAGCCTTCATCCTTGTCCCTTACTTTCTTAAGGATACCCCATTCTTCGAATTTTGTAATCATCCCTGATATTTGACGATGTACCTTTTTCTCGTCATGCATTTCAGGATAGAAAGGGATCATAATTTCCCGCAAATCCTGTGCCGAACGATAGAGATGGTCGCCCTCTTCCTGCTCTTGTTCAAAACGCATTAATTCTTCTCGTAAAATAACCATAAAAATTGTCTGGTGATATGATAGACGCGTGCGCCGCAACACCCGAGGTAAGGGAGCCGAGGCAACATCTTCCCAATCTTCTAACTCCTCTTCACCTTCTTCAGTTTGTCTAACAAATGCGTAACCAGCCGCATCGTCCCTTGCGACCTCTAGGCCCATGTCAAAGAAATGGCTTTTAATACGATCCCACTCAGCTCCTAACCGGCCCCAGAGGTCTAAATCTTCTTGATAAATTGGGCCGTTGAGCAAACGAACGATCACATGGCGATAAGTAATGGCAGGGTTCATAAAATGTTACGTTGGAATATTACTTGTTCAACCTCGACAAATCGGGGTTGAGATGGACGGTTTAAATCAATTTTTATAATTTCATCATTTAATATGGAATGCCTACTGTCTTCCCCGGCAACCACACGGTAACAGACTACATCCACCACTCCCCTTTCAAGGGGAAACCTCTCCACCATCTCGGTTAAAGAAATCTTTTCCTCTTCTTCCAAAACATCTTCAACCCGTCGACGGAATTTTTTAAGATCCAAGGGTTCACCGACCGAATTTAAAATTTCGTTCATCCAGACGCTATCATTTGATTTTGCTACGGTTAGGGGTGCAAAGGGTTCAACTGCTTTCGGTTCCCAAAAATCGGATTCCATTAAGCCAAAAAATTGGGGCCTAACATCGATTTCGAAATCCCAATCTTCTGGGGGCTGATGTCGAAGCAGAAATGCCTGCTTTCTAATACTTGACAGAGTTCTTCGAACCAGCTTGCCACCACCACCGGCATGATCCCCTACGACCTGTCTAAGTTTACGGGAAATTCGGCCATAGGCACCATGGGCTGAATTAGCTTCTCCAAACAAACGATCACTCAAACTCAAGAAAGTTTTATTAGGATCAAGCCCTCTTCTCCGAGCAATGTCGGCGGTTTGCTCAGCCAAGTTCCGAAATTGCCGAGCCAAAATTGGATTTGTCATCATGGAGCGAAACCCGAAATAACTCTTCCCTTGATCACAAGAACGAAGTTCGTCGTCTGAATCCAGAACATGCTCAACGATATCTCCCTTCGAGGCATCTCCTTGTGCGTAGAGTTTGGAAATCTGGCGGGCATGATCCTTAAAAAACTCTTCGATGGCTCGAAAATCGGAGAGGAAATGCTCAACTAAATCAGATAAATCATACACTTGATCGCGGATGACATCTTCGCCAAAGATAGGAGCTTCTCCAGTATCTCGAATTCTTTGAATTTCTTCCTCTATTTCGTCCCTTTTACGGGAAAGATCAAGAATTCGTGCTTCAGGATCGGCATTTACTCCATGGGATAAGCCTTCCATTTCAAGCATGATTCTATTGAAACGAGATTCAGTTGTCGCATATCCACGTTGTTGCATTGAAAGCAAATCTTGAAGCCAACTAAGAGCTTTTTCAGAATGACGAGTTAAACGAAAGACATACTCTTCTTTATCCTCGTCGTAGGTCTTAGTCATATATCGATGTTCTTCATCACACCACTCTTCTAAATAATCTTGAGGTAATCTTTTGGGAGCATCGAAATCCTCAAGTTCTCGAACTTGCTCAATATGTTCCGCTAGGGTTGCCGCAAGTTCTTCTTCCGAAGCCTCTACAACCCCCCAGTTCTTGAAGGTTTTGAAGAAAAAACCGACTACAAAGGAGCCTAAGCGCCCTCTCATTAGGCGCAAAGCTGGTGACTCATCAAATAGGTGAAGAAAATCTTCGTCCATCCATATTCCTCATGTTAAGGGTTCGTTATCAATCTGACTTTACTTTATCTGCTGTCAAAGAGAAGTTATCAACAGAAGCCCAAACATGTGAAGAACATCAATTTCTACGTAAAAAATTACGGTTAAAAGCTTTTCTACTAGGGGGGTAATTAGGGCCTAAAAGAGCGAAGTTTAAAGCGAGTGATAACCTCTTCACCTCCTACATAAAGATACCCATTATGAAATCTTAATTTTCCCGCATATTGATTTAAATGTAATATTTTCAGTTCTACACCTTTGACAAGATCATAGATACGAATCTGTTTCAGATCTCCAAAGGAGACATAAAGGAGTTCATCTTGATCAAATGCCAAACCGATGGGGGTAACCACTTCAGGTGCAAAATCGATCAGTGTTTGGGGAGATTCAGAAGAAGGAGATCCATCGAGACTCAAAAATAAAATACGGGCATTTACAGGTTCAGAAAACAAAAGCCGACTCTCGGACGGGTCGATGCAAATCATCTCTGGATTGATTACTCGATCGTTCAAGATATCTATTTGACCGGAGTCTAGGTCTACCTTGTAGATGACTCCTGAATCTTTAGAAGATAGGTAACACTGGGATTTTTGATCAATCCTCAAGTCGTCGACCGAAGAGAAGCGGTAACCATCATAGGAATCGGCCAAAACTTCTAACTTTCTTGCACTAGAAGAAATTCTCAGTAATTTCCCAGTTCCTTTATCTGCTACCACTATTCGATTCTGATGATCTACTTCCATACCTGCTGCTTCTGGAACTTTACCAACTGATGTTTCAACCCACTCTTTTAAATCAATGAATGGTTTTATCTTTTTAAAAGAATTGGTACTAGAAAAATTGATAACTCCTTTTTTTTGGACATTTGAATAATAAATTTGATCTTGGTTTCCAAAAGCCAAACTGGTTTTACTCGGTAAATTTGTATTCGTTTTAGAAAGAGACCATGTTAGGTCAGCATTCTTATGCTTTGGATGGCCCAAGTTATTGGATTGAGTTCCCAAGGAGAAGCATCCACTTAGCAAGCTAGTGAAAGCTGTGGTGCAAAAAAAAGCCAATCGATTTATTTGTTTCAATTTGTGAAAAAGCCACTTTTATCAAACCTTGTGAAAAGCAAAGTTTAAAGAGTAAAATAGAGATTTAAGACAGAATTTCTAACGAGGATAGTGAAGGAAGAAATCCAACATGCGATGGAGGTGATTCAAGCAGCAGATGCTTTGCTAATTGGAGCTGGAGCAGGAATGGGAGTAGATTCAGGACTTCCAGATTTTCGAGGTCCAAAAGGATTCTGGCAGGCTTATCCACCCCTCAAGAAGCTAGGGATTGCATTTGAAAAGATGGCGAACCCTAGATGGTTTAGAGAAAATCCAGCACTTGCTTGGGGCTTTTATGGTCATCGTCTTCAACTTTACCGGAAAACTACTCCCCACAATGGGTACAAGATCATTTTGAAATGGATTGAGGAATTAAGCCTGGATCATTTTATCTTTACCTCGAATGTGGATACCCACTTTCAAAAGGTTGGATTTGACGAAAACAAAATTTATGAGTGCCACGGATCAATAATGCAATTTCAATGCTCCCATAATTGTGGTCAAGAAGTCTGGATGCCGAGCCCAGACTTTCAGCTATTGATTGAAGAACACTCGTTGGAAGCAAAGGATCCATTACCTCTTTGCCCCACATGCAAAGCAATCGCACGCCCAAACATATTGATGTTTTCAGATTGGGATTGGGATTCGAAGCATTCGAGTATCCAACAGAGAAAGTACCGTGATTGGCTCGACCACAATGGAAACAAAAATTTGGTTGTTCTTGAAATTGGTGCTGGAGAAAATATTCCAACTGTTCGATTGGAGTGTGAATCTGTATATTCGCTCCAAAAAGCTCCCTTCATTAGAATAAATCCAATCGAATATAAAATTCCTAGAGGTGGAATCTCCATTCAGTTGGGAGGAATGCAAGCTTTGGAAGAAATGGAAAAACAACGAGGTTTTAATGCATAAGAAGAGAAGTATATTTTAATTGAATGCAGTCTGCTTTTAACCATGTGAAAAAAGAATATTGAGAGAGAAAAATAGAATCAAAGATGCACATCCCTGATTTGCAGAAGATTTACATGGAATTTTTTAACAGACTAATGAGTCCCGTCTTACATTTTTTCAAGAGGGAGATGATTCTGACCCCTCAAAGAGCTAAGTTAGATAAAGCCAGAAAACTTATTCAACCGTTACCGACTTCGCCAAGTTTCTTGGTTTATCAACATCTAATCCACGAAGGCGAGCAAAATGATAGGCAAATAATTGGAGTGGTAAATTAGCTAATATTGGGCGAACCACTTCATGCGCGACAGGCAGACGAAAAATGTCGTCTACTGCTTCATCAGGAATGTCAATTCCTTCAGGTGCAATCGCGAGTACCGGGCCTTTCCTTGCCTTAACTTCCTGCATATTGGCAATGGTTTTTGCAGACAATTCAGTCCCCTCAACAATAAATATACAAGGGCACTCGGGATTTATCAGTGCAATAGGACCATGTTTCAATTCGGCTGCAGGGTAACCCTCGGCATGTGCGTAAGAAATTTCTTTTAATTTCAAAGCTCCCTCCAATGCAACGGGGTATAGGCTCTGCCTCCCCAAAAACAAAAGATGTTCTGCCTTTGAATATTTTACCGCGAGCTCACGAATTTGTTCCCCTTGCTGTAGTACATGAGCGACTAAATCGGGCAATCCATTCAATGCTTCTACAACAGCTTGGCCATCCATCGGAGACAAATCCCGCATACGCCCTAAGGCTAGGCCCAACATTGCACACAAGCAAGCTTGCGATGAGAAAGCCTTGGTTGATGCTACTCCAATTTCTGGGCCCACTCTTTGATAAACCCCACCATCAGTCTCTCTTGCTAAAGATGAACCGACTACATTTGTGATGCCAAGGGTTAGAAGTCCCTTTGTTTTTGCTTCACGAACTGCTTCTAGGGTATCCAAGGTTTCACCTGATTGACTAACTGCAATCACCAGAGATTTGCCGGCATTGGGAGAATTCCGATACCTAAACTCAGATGCGTGCTCAACTTCGACTGGTACCCTTGCCAGTCTTTCAATTAAATATTCCCCAACCATGCAAGCATGGCGAGCAGTACCGCAAGCCACAAAGATAATTCGGTCTAAATCCCTCAATTCATCTTCATGCCCTTCGAGACCGCCTAATTTTGATGTGGTTCCGTCATCACCAAAACGTCCACGTAAAGTATTCTTTAGTGCAGTTGGCTGTTCAAATATTTCTTTCTCCATGTAAGAATCGAAATCGCCCAGTTCCACTTCTTCTGCAATTTGATCAACAGGATGGGAAACGGCTTGGGCATCCTGCCCTTCCAAAGTTGTGATCCGAAAATCACGGCCACTTAAAATAGCAAGTTCGCCGTCATTGAGAAATACGGCCTCTTTTGCTCTTCCTACAAAAGCCGATGCATCACTTGCAATAAAGTTGGCATCATCTCCCAAACCAACCACCAAAGGGGAACCCCTTCTGGCACCGATCAAGACATCCGGTTTGTCCAAGCAAAGCACCGCAATTCCGTACGCACCCCTGCATTGAGGAAGTGCAAGTCGAACTGCGTCAACAAATCGTTCTTTACTTTCGGTCAGCTCGGAATAATGAAAGGCAATCAAATTACAAAGAACTTCGGAATCCGTTTCAGATGTAAATTGGATTCCTTTTCCCTTGAGAAACTTTTTTAGGGGCGAAAAATTTTCGATGACGCCATTGTGAACCAAAACGAATTTCCCATCATGGCTCGTATGGGGGTGGGTATTTGATACGGTTACAGCACCATGCGTTGCCCAACGTGTATGAGCAATTCCAAGAGATGAAGATGAGCTCTTTTTTTGCACGACCTCTGCTAAGTTTTTTACCCTTCCTGTTTCGCGGGCCATTGAAAATTTATTTCCTTCATGAAAAGCAACTCCGGCCGAGTCATAACCTCGGTATTCGAGCCTTTTCAGACCATCGATAAGAGATTCTTGCGCTATACCATTACCCAGATAACCAACAATTCCACACATAACTTAAAACCATACAAATATTTATCTATTTGATCAATTTAAATTGCTATCAAATTAAAATCCGTAGCAATTAAATATCTTCACCTTTGTTTGAAGCATAATGCTAAGGTTTTTTGGAAATCAGAAGTTGTGTCTTATTATCAGAGATTAGAATAGATAGATAAAAATTTATAACCTTTTAACTCGACCCAATTATTAATCTGATACAAACAGGATGTTTTGAAACCGAAGTTTAAAATAAAGTTTTTTTCTCTTCTTATGGTTTTCGTTTTCTTGGGTGACTTACAAGGCGGGGAAAACATTCTTCTTTGTCTTTCAAAAGAACACTCGACTGCATCCATTTCCGGTTATCAGGATATATTTAAAGAATTAGAAATTACTCCAAACCTTGAAAGGATTTCTGGAAATGGAATTCTTTTTAAGAATGCCTTCTGCTCAACTGCCAACTCAGAGCTAAGCTTAAAATCCATTCTGACAGGCACACTAGTTGATCCTAAACAGCAGAAAAAAAGGGATCAACTTCAACCAGCTAATATTCAATCCATTTTAAAGAAAAAGGGCTACAGTACTGTTTTTTTTGGAAATTGGATTGGAGATAAAAAACCTGAAGGCTTCGATTATTGGGAGATTTTAGAGGATGCTTCTCAATTTTATAATCCAAAATTGATAAACCCCCATAGAAGCAGAAAAATTGAAGGCCATACTACTGATATCATTACCGATATTGCCCTAGCTTGGCTCAAGAAACAGGGGAATATTCCAAAACCAATCTTCATGGTTGTTCACTTCAACGGCTTACAGCAGCCTTGGGTTCCCCCCATTCGAAATTTAGAGCTCTATAATGACCTCTTGTTACCCGAACCCATCACTCTTAAGGCAAGCCACGATAATAAAGCACCCCCATCCAGGTACCAAGAGATGCAAATCGAAACTAACTTGAATGTAGAAAGTGATCTTTTTCTTGGTCCCGATGTTGCGAGTTCAGATGCCACAGCTGGAGATAGAACCAAAGGGGACGGATTAATCCGTAGATTAAATGGTGAGCAACTATCTGCTTGGCAACTTGCTTTGCGACCACAAAACGAAGCTTTTGTAAGATCTAATGTTGAAATGGATGGATCAATCTCATGGAAATATCAAAGGTATGCGAAAAACTATCTTCGGTGCGTTCGGGCTATCGATGAAAATATTGGAAGGATCTATGATTTTTTACATCCAAATGAAAAGGGAAATTCCTGGACCTTCATATACACTGCAAGCAGCGGAAACTTTGTTGGAGAAAACGGATGGTTTGGAGGTGCATGGATGTATGAACCAACTATGAGGGTTCCGTTGATTATCACAGGGGAAAATTATGTGGGAAATAGAGTTTGCGACTCTAATGTTCAACTTCTCGATTTATTTCCAACGATTACTGGCGTAAACAATCAATCCAATGGTGGAATAAATCTTCAATCTTTCCATAAGGAAAATAACTCTAGTAAAAACCGCGTTTTATATTTTGAGCACTATCAATTTCCTGAGAAATTAATGGTGGCAAAACATTATGGAATTAGAAACGGGCGGTACAAATTAATTCATTATCATCAATTCGATGAATGGGAATTATTTGACATTCTTAAGGACCCAAATGAGCAAAACAATTTATATGTTGATTCAATCGATCCGAAATTAGTTGAAATCATAAAAACAAAATTAATAACAAAAAGAAAAAAATTGGGTTTAGGGAAACTTCTCGAGCCCATGCCCGAGGAATGGAGGAGAATTTATAGGGGACCTAATGCTCGGAAAAAAGAACAAATTAACTCACCTTGATAACTATTTATTGTATTTTTATAAAATTTTTAACAAAAACTTAAAAAAAACATTGATCCATCATCAGAATGTATTACTTTCTACGACTTAAAGGAATGCATATCCTGAGAGGCGCCGTTTGGGAGGACGGCGCCTTTCGCCTTTTTAACCTCCATGAATAAAATGTTAATTATGAGAAAGCTTAGCTTCTTTTTTATTATATTCTTTACACCCTTTTTGGGCTTTATTGATGCCAAGGATAATAAGAGGCCAAATATACTTTTTGTCTTTACTGATGACCATGCACCTCACGCCATAGGTGCCTATGATGGATGGTTGAAATCTGTTAACCCTACGCCTGTAATAGATAAATTAGCACAGGAAGGTATGGTTTTTATAAATAGCTTTTGTACCAATTCTATTTGTGGCCCGAGTCGTGCGGTTATTCAAACCGGAAAACACAGCCACAAAAACGGTTTCATGAACAATGGAAATACCTTTGATTGGAATCAACAAACCTTTCCAAAGCTATTACAAAAAGCCGGATACCAAACTGCTATCTACGGAAAAAGCCATCTTAAAGGAAAGCCACTTGGCTATAACGATTGGGCGGTTTTACCGGGTCAGGGATTGTACTACAACCCCGATATGATCTTTCCAGACGGGAAAAAACAGATAAATGGCTACTGTACAGATGTTGTAACCGATCTCGCAGTCGAATGGTTGCATAAAAAAAGATCCGATGAGAAACCATTTATGTTAATGGTTCAGCATAAAGCACCCCATCGTAATTGGATGCCGGCACTGCGGCATTTGTCTTTGTACGACGACATTGAAATTCCGGAACCTCCTACCCTTTTTGATGAGTGGAAAGACAATGTTCCAGCAGCAAGGTTTCAAGAACTTGAGATCGATCGTCATATGGATTTAAATTACGACTTATTCTTGGATTTGACTCCAGAATTTGACCAACCTCCCTCACAAAAAAGACAGGATCGGTCGGCTTGGCACAACATGAAAAGAATGACCCCCGAACAAATCAAGGCATGGCGGGCCCATTATGCACCTCAAGATGCAGCTTTTCACAAAGCAAAACTTTCTGGGAAAGATTTGGTCCGTTGGAAATTTCAAAGATACGCTAAAAATTACCTTAGATGCGTAAAAGGTGTCGATGAAAGCGTAGAGCGGCTTCAACAAGAACTGAATAAACTTGGTCTCGATCAAAATACCATCGTCATTTACTCCTCAGACCAAGGTTTTTATATCGGAGACCATGGATGGTACGACAAAAGGTGGATGTATGAAGAGTCACTAAAAATGCCCCTCATAGTGAAATGGCCGGGGGTCATCAAGCCTGGAAGCCGTCGCACTGAATTGGTACAAAACTTAGATTACGCTCAGACATTTTTGGAAATTGCTGGAGCCCCACAACCAAAAGATATGCAGGGGTTATCGCTTGTTCCACTGTTGAAAGGGGAACAACCCAAAGATTGGAGAAAGGAAATTTACTATCACTATTATGAATACCCCAGCGTACACATGATTCCCCGACACTATGGCATACGTACAAGGAGATATAAACTCATGCATTTCTACCAATTTGGAGAACAATGGGAGTTTTATGATCTCAAAAATGATCCTGATGAACTTTCAAATATTTATGGCCAAAAGATACATTTGAAGCTTCAAAATCGGCTTAAGCAAAGGCTAAAAAACTTACAGAAATCCTACGAAGACAAAAGTGATATCTCAATTCGTAAGGATTATTTCCAACAATTTTGGAAAAAGTCATAAATTAAAGCCTCAAATGCTTCCCATCGGAAATGGCCAATTTGATTTTTGGCTGTAGCCAATCTTGTAGGGACCAGTATTTGGCTAAAACACGATAGCTATCTGGTTGTTTTTTAATACTCGGTTCAAAATCGGTATAAAAAGCAGTCAGCAAGGATCCTTCTTTATCTAAAAGAACAGTGGAAGGATAACCAATATCCTTAGCAAGATCTCCAAATTGATGAATCACCCAAGGAGCTTCCCATGTTTTCCCTGCATCGATGCTGATTCTAACTCCAATTGCCATCATCCCCCGATTGCGGATGCCATAGGTAAGTAGTACGCATTTGTCAGAAAGCACAGTCAAGTCAGCGGGATGCTGCATAGGTAATGTTAGTTGGCCTCTTTCCCTCCATCTGTCTCCAAACTTTGAAAGTTCACAAAGCTTGACATGATGATCTGAATGGGTCCTGGTAGCGGCGATTATTTGACCATTTTTCAATTTGCACAAAGTTGATTCATTCGAGTCCCTAGCTCCAAACCTAGATTTCTTGGTCCAAGTAAGACCATCATCTTCAGAAACGATCATCCAAGTCTCACTTCGCTTATCTTTTCCTCGTAAACGATAGGATGAATAGGCAAGTCGATTAGGAGCAAACTGGATGATACGCCCAAAAGGAATGGTTGATTCTATCCCTTTCGGAATCACCGGATTAGATTCTGACACCCAAGTCTTACCCCGATCCCGTGAACGAGATAACCAATGCCCAGAAAAACCTACAATCTTTTCATCTTTGACAAAAAACCCACTACTGAAACAGAGTATATCCTCGTTGTGTGTCATACCCACGGCTAAATGGATTCGATTTCCTCCTTTTGGCTTTTTAGCGACAACCGAAAGCTTTTTCCAGTTTCTCCCATTCTTATCACTAATTGAGCAAACCAAATCTCCTTCGATGAGTCCGTGACTGGGTGCGTTGAAATAGGTGCATAGTACTTGACCATTCTTTAACATCGTAAGGTTTGGCCATCCACAGGCATTTCTTGCTACAACCAACAATTGCTTCATATTATCTACTTAAGTTGAATGCGTAGTTGAGGGTCAAACCATATTCGTTTTCACAAGGCTGTAGAAACTTTTGTAAATCTATTAATTTCCATATTTGACAATTCCTCCATTTGTGGAATTCAATAATACAATGGTTCCCATTTTTCCAATTTTTGCCTGTTTGACATTGGTTAGCACTAGCATGTTTGCCGTCAATCAATTGGAATTTTTTGAATCAAGAATAAGACCGGTTTTGGCTGAGAATTGTTATGAATGCCACAACAGTTTAGGTAAGGCAAAATCAGGATTAAAATTGGATTATAAACATGGACTCCTCCAAGGCGGAGAACGGGGGCCTGCCATATCTTTAAAAATGCCTAAAGAGAGTTTACTCCTACAGGTAATTCGACATCAGGTAAGAAATGTAAAAATGCCAAAAGGTGGCCCTAAATTATCAGAAAGGGTTATTAAGGACTTTGAACAATGGATTTCCGATGGTGCTTTTGATCCAAGAAAAAGCCCACCTTCTGCAGAACAATTTGCCAAGGAAACTTCATGGGAAAAAATTCGTGAAAAGAGAAAACTATGGTGGAGCTTTCAGCCCATTCTTGCAGTTAAAACTTCTTCAGCAGATAACAAGCACCAGGTAGACCAATTTCTTCTGGATAAGATGATCCCTTTAGGACTTATACCCAATGGCAATGCCAACAACCTGTCGATTTTGAGAAGATTATCTTTTGCTCTCACCGGACTCCCCCCCACCCTTGATCAACAAAACCTTTTCATCACATCATCCAAGGAAAACATAGACATAGCTATCGAAAAATTGACCGACGAATTTCTGCGGAGTCCACAATTTGGCGAAAGGTGGGCAAGGCATTGGATGGATTGGGTTCGCTACGCAGACTCCCATGGTAGTGAAGGAGACCCCAAAATTCCCAATGCTTTTCGCTATCGGAATTATTTAATTCGTGCTCTTAACCAAGATGTAAGTTTTGATCAGCTTGTCCTTGAACACATTGCGGGTGACCTGCTTGAAAAACCAAGAATTAATAATGCACTTGGGATTAATGAATCTGCGATTGGTACCGCACAGCTTCGATTTGTACTACATGGCTTCGCTCCCACAGATGCATTGGATGAACATGTGCGCTTTACTGACGATCAGATTGATACAGTAACTAAAACTTTCCTTGGTCTAACCGTATCTTGTGCTCGCTGCCACCACCATAAGTTCGATGCAATCAGTCAGGACGATTATTATGCTTTATTTGGTATTCTTTCCAATGGGCGACCGGCACAGAAAGTCATCGATGATCCTTCGACCATAAATGAATTTAACTCCAAGCTCAGCTCTCTAAAACTGCAAATTAAGAATGAATTCGTACGATCTTGGATGAAAATAGATATCGAAAACGAATTAAAAAATATTACTAAAAAAACACTACCTTCCGGTCAAAATCTCGACTTTCTAATGCCATTGAAAAAACTTTATTCTCTTAAAGACCAGGGGTTTTCCAAGGAGTGGGTCAGATTGAATAAGCAGGTAAAAGAAAGTGAAGCTCGCCTTGAATCTCGTCGCCAGAACTCCAATAAAAATTATTGGAATCTTGGCGTGCAAGAGACTTACAAAATATGGAAAAAAAGCGGAACCGGATTGACCAGGCATTCATCAAAAGCGGGACAATTCTCATTAAATTTTAAGGGCGATGAAATTATCCATAATATCATGCCTGCTGGTGCGTACACTCATCTGTTAAGCACCAAACAAAATGGGACGCTTTCTTCTCCACGGTTTGAATTTGAAAAAGGCAACCTTTGGCTTCGAGTTATTGGAGACAAGGAGGCGTCCGTTCGATACTCCGTATGGAATTATCCGAGGAAAGGAACAGTATACCCAAAATCCTCCCCCGAACCAAAGCTGGAGAAATGGATCCGTTTTAAGACGGACTACTGGGCCGGGGAAACTGGATACCTCGAATTAACCACTAATGGTAACCATCCAGTAGAAGCAGGAAATGCTGAACGCTCATGGTTTGGTGTAACTGAGGCTTTTCATGCCACTCACGACGAACCTGACCCAAAAGATGAAGCCTCAGAAATTCTCTCTCCTTTATTTTCCACTTCTTTATCTGTTACAAACTCAAGGGATTTAACCATTCTCTATGCCCAAGTAATAAAGGATGCAATCAAAGCTTGGGAGGATAATTCCATAACAGATGCCCAATCCAGAATTCTTAATTCATTGATTAAGGAAGGCATACTACCCAATTCCCAAAAAGAAATGCCAACCTGTAAAAATCTCGTTTTGAAATATCGTGAAATTGAATCCTTAATCAAAGCACCACGACTAGCCCCTGGACTGTTGGACGGAGAACCTTTTGAGCAAGCTTTATTCGAAAGAGGAGACCACAAGAAGCCCGCACATAAAGTACCGAGGAGATTTTTAGAAGCAATCGACCCTACCCCCTACCCTAAAGATTCCATTGGCAGACTGGAGTTCGCAAACGATCTGTTGCGGAAAGACAACCCGTTCACATCCAGAGTAATCGTAAATCGGATTTGGCACCATTTATTTGGCAACGGAATTGTTCGAACTCCGGACAACTTTGGAAGATTGGGGGAAAAGCCCTCACATCCAGAACTCCTCGATTTCTTGGCCACCAAATTTCGGAAAGAGGGATGGTCTATTAAAAACATGGTCAAGTTTCTTGTTACCACCAAAGCTTTTCGAGCATCCTCAAAACCTTCAACCAAAGCACAACAGAGCGATCCAAAAAACTTACTACTTTCTCATGCGAATCTTCGTAGGCTGGAGGCTGAAGCAATTCATGATTCCATGCTTTTAGTTTCGGGCAGAATTAAATTAGAGAGGGTTGCTGAAGGTAACTCCGAGCCGGCTAATAGTGTTAGAAGGTCAGTCTACAGACTGATCAAACGTAATAATCTCGATCCGTTCCTCTCCGTTTTTGATGCCCCTGTTCCTGCCTCAACCAAAGGAAGGCGTGATGTTACAAATGTTCCTGCTCAGTCACTTACGCTTATGAATGACCCTGTGGTGATCAGAGCAGCAAAAGAATTTGCAAACTTACACAGCAATGGGGACTTAAAAGACAGAATAACCATGATGTTTAGACACTCCTTAGGTCGAAATCCGACTCAAGAGGAGATCAAACAATCAATGGATTATTTAATGCTCTCGGATCAGGAAAGCGGGAAAGAAAAAAATATCTTACTTGGATTGCGGGAGAAAAAACTGAAACTGGGCCAAGAAATTTCTGAACTTATTGACCCTGTTTTTGAGAAATTAATCCAAAACAAAAAATCTTCGGATGACCCGAGAAAGAAGTATTCTATTGATCCGGTTCTTCAATGGAATTTTGCAAGTGGATTAAAAGATCAAATAATAGGTCTACAAGCCAACCTCAAAAATGGTGCTAAAGTCGAAAATGGAAGATTAATTCTTCGCAAAGGAGGTTATGCAGTAACCGATAATCTACCAATAGAAATCACTGAAAAAACACTTTCTGCTTGGGTAGAACTAGATAATCTCAGACAACGAGCTGGGGGCGTGATTACCCTTCAAAACTTAAATGGTAGTATTTTTGACTCGATTGTCTTTGCCGAAAAAAACCCTAGGAAATGGATGTCAGGTAGTAATGGCTTTTCTAGGACAAAGCCTTTTGCTTCAGCACCCCTAGAAAATCTTGCAGATAAGCAGTTAATTCATTTTGCCATCACCTATTCAACAAATGGAAAAATTACTGGATATCGGAATGGGGAAAAATATGGAAAACCATACTCTGTAAATCTTTACAAGTATCAGAAAAATAAATCTGTACTTACATTTGGCTTGAGGCATCTACCAGCTAGTCCGCAACGCATGTTAGATGGAAGTATCAGTAAGGCTTCGGTTTATGACCAAGCCCTCTCTCAAAGTGAAATCAATGCAATCTTTCATCCAGATTCACATGTAAGTTTGGAAGAAGTAGTGAACTCTCTGTCTGATGATGAAAGAAATCTGTATACCACACTTACCACGCAAAGAAAATCTTTAGAAAAAAGACTCGGAGAGCTTGAGGCTACCGTAGTTCCAGATAAACCAAAACTTCAAGATCTAGCACTCGCACTTTTTAATATGAAAGAATTCATTTATTTAAAATAAACTACCAATGCATAGCCTTCTAAGTCGTCGTAAAATGCTAACCACTTGCTCAAGTGGCTTTGGCATGCTTGCCCTCCAAGGCCTACTCGGGCAAAATCAACTTGCTGCAAAACCGCACTTCACGCCCAAGGCTAAAAGCGTAATTTTCTGCTACATGTCAGGTGGAGTTTCGCACCTCGACACATTTGATCCAAAACCAACCCTTCAAAAGTTTGGGGGTCAACCCATGCCCGTTAAAGTCGAGCGTACTCAATTCAATAATAACGGAAATGTTTTCCCATCCCCTTTCAAATTTAAAAGGTATGGTCAAAGCGGTATTCCGGTTAGCTCAATATTTCCTCGAACCGCAGAAATGATCGATGAAATTGCCGTGATTCGGTCAATGACTAGCAAGGTAAACGAACATGCTCAGGGAAATTATGCAATCCATACTGGTTTTCCATTTATGGGACACCCTACAGCGGGAGCTTGGGTAAATTATGGTCTTGGTAACCTCAATCAAAATTTGCCTGGCTTTGTTGTCTTACATAGTGGAGGGTCGGTTCCGCCCCATGGAGGAGTTGGATTATATGGAAGCGGTTATCTACCCGCAAATAACCAAGGATCAATCCTCCAAGTCGATAAAAATGAACCAATTATAAATATAACCCCAAGAGAATCGATTTTCTCACAACGTAAAAGATTGGATTTTCACAAATCATTCGACCAACGGTTTCTACAAGAGGTTGGTTATAATCAACAAATTGAGGCGGCCATTCAAAATCATGAAGTTGCATATAAAATGCAGGCTGCAGTTCCCGAGTTGTGTGAGATCCAAGGAGAAACAGATGCTACCAAAAAGCTTTATGGCTTAGATTCTTCAGATATTCAAAAAGCAAGTTATGCAAAACAGTGCCTACTCGCAAGAAGGTTGGTTGAAAGGGGGGTTCGATTTGTTGAATTAAGCTGTTTGACTGAAAAACTTGGCGCGGGAGGAGCAGCAAACCCCTGGGATCAGCATGGTGTTTTAGAAAAAGGACATTCGGCCATGGCACACCAAGTGGATCAACCAATAGCTGGTCTACTTCAGGATTTAAAAGTTCGAGGATTGCTCGAAGAAACTTTAGTTATATGGGCAGGTGAATTCGGACGTACTCCATTCTCACAAGGATCTGATGGAAGAGATCATAACCCTTATGGATTCTCTATTTGGATGGCTGGAGGAGGTATTAAAGGTGGGACTGTTTATGGATCAACGGATGAATTCGGGTATCATGTAAATGAAAATAAATGTGATTTTTATGATCTTTGGGCAACCGTGCTCCATTTGCTTGGATTAGACCATGAAAATCTTACCTACAGGCACGGAGGCCGAGACCTAAGACTCACGGATGTACATGGACGAATCCTGAATCCAATTCTAGCTTGAAGACTTTGTTTTATTTATCCAACGACCTACAGTATTCAAGGAATTGATTTGCCTGTTTGGAGAGTCTAGCTTCAAGTTCTGAGTCCATCAGCCCGTTTTCCTGTGAAGCAACTTCGTGCACCAAAGGAACAAAAACGCGTCTAGGAAAATTGTATGCATTTCGGTAACCAAATACTTGCTGCAAATGTTCAACAGGTCTTAAGGCTCCAAACTGTCCAGATGCAATGCCAACATAGCAAACCGGACGATTTTCAAAACTGTCAGGATACGGCAATAAATCGATAAATAGTTTCAACGCACCTGGCATGCTACCGTTGTATTCCGGAACAACTATAACCAACCCCGTAGCATTAAGTATGACTTCGGTGAATTCTAAAACTTTATCAGGTTTACAAGAATACGCTAAAGGGGAAAAGGTTTCCACAGGTAGCAAAGAAAGCTCAAGTACTTTACATTCAACCCCCATTTGCTGATAAATATTTTCTATGGCATGAGAAAATACGGAAGATAAACTACCTTCACGGTTTGTCCCTGAAATGATAGCAATCATGAGACTGGATTATTAATGAAGTTCAAGAGTTTGGAATAATCACTTACCACCTTCATATCTGGATATTCAAGGGTCAAAGGAGTGGGTGGATTAAAGAGAGCACAATAATCAGCAGTCTTTAACATACCTAAATCATTATAACTATCTCCTGACGCAACTACTTCGAAATTTAATTTCTGGAGATATTGAACGCTTTTACGTTTATGATCTGGAAGTCTCAATTGGATGTCCACAATAACGTCATCAACCGTTTTCAACTCATGACAGAATAATGTAGGAAACTTTAGCTTACGCATTAATGGTCCAGCAAATTCACGGAAAGTGTCTGAAAGAATGATGAGTTCATGATCCGGGAGTAATTGATCTAGAAATTCTATGGCTCCTGGTAAAGGATCCAAGGACTCGATAACGTTTTGTATTTGGCTAAGGGTAAAACCGTGTTTTTTAAGTATCTCAATACGGTAGCGCATTAAGACCTCATAATCGGGTTCGTCCCGGGTTGTTCGAGTTAATTCGCTTACTCCAGTTTTTTCAGCAAAAGCAATCCAAATCTCGGGAACGAGAACTCCTTCGAGATCCAAACAGACAATACGCATACTTAGTCTTTAAGGAAGGGAAGTTTCACCCATTAGAAACTCATCACATTCACGAGCAACCGCTCGACCTTCGTTGATTGCCCAGACAACCAAGGACTGTCCCCTTCTCATATCACCAGCAGCGAAGACTCCAGACATATTGGTGGAAAATTTACCATACTCAGCTTGTACATTTGAACGGGTATCCCTATCCAAACCAAGTTCTTCCGCAATTAAATCTTCTGGACCAAGAAATCCCATTGCTAAAAAAGCGACTTGAGCGGGAATTTCTCTGACTGAACCAGGAACTTCAATGGGCGAGAATCTTCCATTTTCTTGCTTCCACTCAATATCGTGAATTTGAATAGCACGCAAATTTCCTGCATCATCTCCAATGAACTTCTTGGTTGCAGTAAGGTAGTGACGAGGATCTCTACCAAAAACTTCTTTTGCTTCTTCTTGCCCATAGTCCATTTTATATACTTTTGGCCATTCAGGCCAAGGGTTATCGGGAGCTCTTTCATCAGGAGGTCTCGGCATTATCTCCAACTGGGTAACTGTATTACAACCATGGCGAACGGATGTTCCCACGCAATCAGTTCCAGTATCTCCACCACCAATCACCACTACATCCTTGTTCTTTGCAGCAGTTTCAAAACGGGTTACATCTTTCAACTCAAGGAGTCCTTGCGTATTAGTAGTCAGAAATTCCATGGCAAAGTGAACCCCATTTAGCTCTCTTCCCTCAACGGGTAAATCACGGGGTTTAGTTGCACCGCAACAGAGCACTACTGCATCGAAATCTGCAACAAGTTTCTTTGCAGGTAAGTCTTTTCCAATCTCAGTAGAAACGATAAAATCAATCCCTTCTTCCTGCAGAAGGTCGACTCTCCTCTGTATGTACTTCTTATCCAACTTCATATTGGGAATTCCATACATCAAAAGTCCACCGATGCGATCGGCACGTTCATAAACAGTAACTGTGTGTCCAGCTTTATTTAATTGATCTGCAGCTGCCAAACCAGCAGGACCCGAACCGACTACCGCCACTTTTTTATTGGACCTCTTAAGTGGGGGAGTAGGAGTCACCCAACCTTCCTGAAATCCTTTGTCGATTATCGCACATTCGATACTTTTTATTGTAACCGGAGGTTCAATTACACCTAAAACGCATGAACCTTCGCAAGGAGCAGGGCAAACCCTACCTGTAAATTCTGGAAAGTTATTAGTCTTGTGTAAGCGCTCTAGTGCGTCCTTCCATTTTCCGTTATAAACTAAATCATTCCATTCTGGAATCAAGTTATTGATGGGACAACCACTTGCCATATTGCTAAGGGTCATGCCAGTATGGCAATAAGGCGTTCCACAATCCATGCATCGTGAGCCTTGTTCTCTAAGTTTTGATTCTTGGAAATCCTCGTGAATCTCTCCCCAATCTTTTATGCGCTCGAGCGGATGACGGTCTGGAATTGGCCGTCTTTGATGCTCTAAAAATCCTGTTGGTTTTCCCATAACTTAAAAATTTATGATTTAATTGCCGGCAGCAACATTTTCTTCAAAAGCTGCCTGTACGGCTTCATCTCCTTTTAATCCTCTTTCCTCTGCTCTCTTCAAAGCCAAAAGAACTCTTTCGTAATCTTGGGGAAGAATTTTTATGAATTTTTTTATAAAACGATCCCAATTCAATAAAATATCTTCAGCTCTCTTAGAACCAGTTAATTCTTTATGCTCAGTAATCAAATTTCTTACATGGCTTATGTCTTCATCTTCACACTCAACCAATGGATATACTTTCACCATTTCTTGATTAAGCTTTTTGGAGACAAAATCGCCGAATTCATCAAGGATGAATGCAACTCCACCTGACATCCCAGCTCCAAAATTCCGCCCCGTGCTCCCAAGACACAAAACAAGACCGCCTGTCATGTATTCGCACCCATGATCACCCAAACCTTCAACCACAGCCTGAACCCCAGAATTACGAACACAAAAACGCTCACCAGCAACTCCTGCAATGTAAGCTTTCCCAGAAGTGGCTCCATAAAAACAAACATTTCCTGTAATAATATTTTCATGAGCGACAAAGGGAGAGTCTTCAGGAGGACGCACTATGATCTTCGCACCAGATAAACCTTTGCCACAATAATCATTGGTATCACCATCAACAAAAAATGTCATACCTTGCGGACAAAAAGCTCCGAGACTTTGACCAGCAGAACCTTGAAGATTAATGCGAACCGTATCTTCCGGAAGACCGTGTCTTCCATGAATGCGAGAAATCTCAGCACCTGTTATTGTACCGACAACTCTATCGGTGTTAACAACTGGAAGGTTCAAAACTACCGGTTTTTTATTGTCTATCGCAGGTTTTGCACCCTCCAGAATACTTCTAATATCAAGGGATTGATCCAGCTGGTGATCCTGTTTCATCTGGCAAAATGTCCCAACTTCAGGGCCAACATCTGGTCGGTAAAGAATATTGGAATAATCCAAGCCTTTGGCTTTCCAGTGATCGATTGCAGTTCTGAGTTCTAATTTATCTACTCTTCCCACCATTTCATTGATCGTTCTAAATCCTAATTTGGCCATGGTTTGTCGCATTTCTTCCGCAACAAAATTCATAAAATTGACCACTGCATCTGCACCTCCCGCAAATTTCTCACGAAGTCGTGGGTCTTGAGTTGCTATACCTACCGGACAAGTATTTTTGTGACAAACTCGCATCATGAGACAACCCAAAGTCACGAGGGGAGCGGTGGCAAAACCAAACTCTTCAGCTCCAAGCAAACACGCAATGGCAACATCACGACCAGTTTTTAACTGCCCATCTGTTTCAAGCACTACGCGACTACGTAAATCATTTAGTAGGAGAGTTTGGTTCGTTTCTGCCAAACCTAGTTCCCAAGGTGCTCCAGCATGCTGGATTGAGGATCGAGGAGATGCTCCAGTCCCACCATCATAACCAGATACTAAAATTACATCTGCTTTTGCCTTTGCCACCCCAGCGGCAATTGTACCCACACCCACTTCGGAAACCAATTTCACATTTACTCGAGCATGGACATTAGAATTTTTTAAGTCATGAATGAGTTCAGCAAGGTCTTCGATCGAATAAATATCGTGGTGAGGTGGAGGTGATATCAAACCAACGCCTGGGGTAGTCCCACGAGTTTTTGCAATAGGTGGGAGTACTTTGTGCCCGGGTAGTTCACCCCCTTCACCTGGCTTAGCTCCCTGCACAATTTTAATCTGTATTTCATCCGAGTTTACTAAATAAAAACTGGTAACTCCGAACCTGCCACTTGCAACTTGCTTGATGGCAGACCGACGAGAGTCACCATTTGAATCTGGCGTAAAGCGATCTAGTTCCTCACCACCCTCACCTGTATTGGATTTTCCACCAAGTCGATTCATCGCGATTGCAAGGCTTTCGTGTGCTTCTTTAGATATGGATCCGTAAGACATGGCTCCCGTTTTAAAACGTTTCACAATTTCAGAAGCACCCTCAACTTCCTCCAGAGGAATGGAGTGAGAATCATCATACTTAAATTCCATTAATCCTCGAAGGGTATAGAGGTCTCTGGATTGATCATTCACCGCATCGGAATATTCCTTAAATACTTCAAAACTTCCCAAACGGGTAGATTTCTGGAGTTTATGAATGGTAGTGGGATTGAAAAGATGTTTTTCACCATTTGCTCGCCATTGGTATATGCCTCCTGGATCCAAGGGTGATGAACGCTCGTCGGGTCTTGGTGCAAAGGCAAATCGGTGTCGGTTAAAAGCTTCAGCTGAAAGTGTATCAATTCCGACTCCTTCAACGCGAGAAGAAGTGTTGCAAAAATACTGATCAATCAGTGAATGATTCAATCCTATTGCTTCGAAAATCTGTGCACCCCTGTAGGATGCAATTGTAGAAATTCCCATTTTGGACATGGTCTTAATTACCCCATTGAGGTTAGCTTTAAGAAACTTTTGGCAAGCAGTACTTGGATCCATATCTAGGTCACCGCTGTGTATCATGTGTCTAACCGACTCAAGAGCTAAATAAGGGTTTATCATGTCCGCCCCGTAACCGAGTAATAGTGCGAAGTGCTGTACTTCGCGAGGCTCACCGGTTTGAAGTACAATCGAAACCTTGGTTCGAGTACCCTTTTTGATGAGATGGTGATGCAAGCCAGAACTAGCAAGCAAAGCGGGAATGGCAGCACTCTCTGGAGATAACCCCTTATCAGACAAGATTAGAATATTAGTTCCCTCCTCAATCATACGGTCAGCGTTTTCAAAAAGAGCCGATAATGCATCTCGGAGATCACTCCCATCTTGAATTTCAGGATTAGGGCTAAACAAAATAGGTAGGGTACGAACCGAGAAGTCGTCTGGCAAACTGACTTCGAGTTGCCGAATAACACCATCATCAACGAGAGGGGATTCGTACTTTATCATACGGCAACTACTTGGTCCGGGAGATGTTAAGTTACCCTCTGAACCAATAAAGGTAATCGAAGCTGTGACAATTTCTTCCCGAATTGGATCAATTGGAGGATTTGTAACTTGTGCAAATAGTTGCTTGAAATAATTGTAAATGATTTGTGACTTCTCTGAGAGAACCGCCAAAGGCGAATCATTACCCATAGATCCTAGGGGTTGCTTACCTGTTTCAGCACTCGGACCGAGTAAAAAGCGGATATCTTCGAAAGTATACCCAAAGGCTTTTTGTCTTGTTAATATATCTGAATAATCGTCACTCTCGAAGTTTGGAAACACAGGTAAATTTCTTGCCTCGATGAGGCTCTCTTCGAGCCATTTTCGATAAGGTTTTTCTTGAGCAATTTTAATTTTAAGTTCTTTGTCATCTATGATCCGCCCCGCCTCCATGTCTACCAAGAACATTCTACCCGGCTCTAATCTACCCTTTTTGACAATCTTCGAGGAATCAATAGAAGATAAAACTCCGACCTCCGAAGCGAGAATGACCATGTCGTCGCTGGTAACATAGTAACGGGACGGCCGAAGTCCATTTCGATCAAGTACAGCACCTACTTGAACTCCATCCGAAAAAGCAATGGATGCTGGACCATCCCAAGGCTCCATTATGCAAGCATGGAATTCATAAAAATCTTTCTTGAGGGGATCCATGTCGTTGTGCTTTTCCCAAGGTTCAGGAATCATCATCATCATGGAATGTGCGAGGCTTCTCCCAGACAAGGTAAGAAATTCTAAGCAATTATCGAATTTCTGGGAATCAGATCCATCTTCGCGAATGATAGGAAGGAGTTTGTGAAAATCATCTCCAAAAACTTCACTTGCAATTTGGTATTGCCGAGCATAGGACCAATTTTCATTACCCCTAACCGTGTTAATTTCTCCGTTATGGCAAAGATATCTGAAGGGTTGAGCCCGTGGCCAACTTGGAAATGTGTTTGTAGAAAAGCGTGAATGTGTAAGGGCTAGGGCTGAATCCATTCTGGGATCGGACAAGTCTGGAAAATATTGACCAAGCTGCTCGGTTGTCAGCATTCCCTTGTAAGTCATTGTTTTGGAAGAAAACGAGTTAATGAAAAACGAAGCGTTTTCGACAGGACCGTTCTTGTATCTAAGCTGATGCGTAATGATTCTTCTAGCTAGGTATAACTTTCTCTCAAAAGGTAAACCAGCTTCGCAATTATTGGGCCGTGATACAAATAATTGTTCCATGTGAGGTTCACATTCAGAAGAGGCTTTACCAAGGATTTCACTCCTGACTGGAACCGTTCTCCAACCAATTGTGCTAAGATTTTCTTGAGCCAAAACTTTCTCGATTAATTGTTTTTCGACTAATCTTTGGTCGGAATCCTTGGAAAAATAAATAAAGCCAGCAGCATAATCCCCAGGTTCAGGTAAATTAATTGAATGATCTGATTTTAGAACATCCCTAAGAAACTTATCTGGTAATTGAATAAAAATACCAGCACCGTCACCAGTGATTGGGTCGCAACCACAGCCTCCTCTGTGATCAAGATTAACACATATTTCTAAAGCTCCTTTTACGATGTCGTGGGATTTACGACCTTTAAGATCAACAATAAATCCCATCCCGCAATTTTCATGCTCGTTAGAAGGGTCATATAGGCCTTGTTTAATAGGTGGGATATTCATTGTGATTATAATATAATCGATTGCCTTGAAGGTACAAACAGGGAAAAGAATTATTTTGCTGTATGAATTTATGCGGTCAAGGCTATTAGCAGAGATTTTTTATACCAATTTATACTTACGAACACGAACTGAGGGAAATTGATAAGCCATTTCACGGTCTAAAATAAAACCCAATTTTTGGTAATCAAAATCTACATCTTTAATGGACGCAGATTCAATTTTGCAAATTAAGCGAAAAGACTTGTAGAGAACTTTGATAATAAGTTTGTTGTAGTAATAATTCAACAAATTCCCTTTGTGCGGGACTGTAAAATCAACATCGTTCCATTCCCCGGTTTCATTCAACATTACCTTGATTTTGGCTATAATCTTCAAAACATCCGTTGATTTAAAACAATCCAAGAAGAAATTTGTATAAATCAAATCATACTTTGCCGTGGGAATGTGCTTAAAGTAATCCTGTTGTAAAATCGTGATATTCTTAACTTTCGATATTTGATTGTATCCTCGCATTTTCTTAATCATTCGATTTGAAGAGTCTACAATCGTTATTGAGGATTTAGGATAACAATTCACAAGATACTTTAAGAAACATCCCGTGCCCTCTCCTACAAGTAATATATTGTTGGGATTACTATTTCTGGTTAAGAGATATAAACGAGTGCCATAAAGAATTTTACCAAAAGCTAAAATTTCAAGTAGATTATAATACTTCGCGATTCTATCAAATTGAAATTTCATTATATATTTTTAAAGTAAAATATAGAAACAAAGGAACTATCCAGTATATTGTATCTAATTGAAATTTTTTTATTAGCTTATTATTATACATTAAAAAATTTATCAATAAAACAATGATAGTAGCAATCATAAGAATAATATTTTCAAAAATTACGAACAAGGGAATGATTATTAAAACACTTGCAATGCTAATTTTAAGTGAGGTCGATACGATTTTTTCGTTTTCCTGCAATGGCGATGCTCTTTTAAGCTTTTGGTCATAGGTCAAATCATAAATATTTGTATAGAATAAATTATTTAAATAAAATAAAAAAAAGAAAATAAAAAAAATGAAATACTTCAAATCATGCATTGATATTTTAAAGGTTAAGAAAAATATCGTTGTTAAAGAAAGTATATATGCTGTACGGAATTCCTTAAGGAATATAAATTTGCATTCTAATATAGCTTCTTGGTAAGCAATAAATAAACATATGAATGTTGATATGAATAATAGAGTTAAGAGAAATAATTGTAAATTATTTAAAAAACAGATAGAGAGGAAAGATGTGAATATTAAGGTAAGTAACCAAGTTAATTTAAAAATTTTATCTACCTGCTTGAATATTAAATGTCGGTCACTAAGAATGCCTATTTTAGGACTGGGTTCGAAGTACCTATCGGCAGAATATCCAAGCCAAGTTGAAGTAAATACGATTGCACATTCCCAGTAGTAAATGGAAACGGAAAATGTCTCACAGAGTAGAAGAAACCATGAAATTAAAATTAAAGAAGGTTCAATACTCAGACTCCTTAGAAAAATCGGTATTTTTGATAAGTTCAGAAATCAGAATACTTAAACGCTTCTATTTGCAATCCAACAAAAAAAATAGTAAGTATTCACCATGAAAATAAAAGCTTACTTAAAACCTCAATGCGGATGGAGTATGGGGGTTCGTGCAATAATGGATAAATATTCATTGAGTTTTGAAGATTTAGATATCATCAACAATCAAGACATCTATGCTGAAATGGTTGAAAAGTCCGGACAACCTCTATCTCCTTGCGTCGAAGTAGACGGAGTTATGCTTGCGGATGTTAGCGGAGAAGAAGTTGAAAATTATCTCATTACTAACAAGCTAGTTAAAGAATCTAATTCCGAAACTCATGTCCCTATTGATTCTCCATGCTCAGACGAAGAGCATGAACGGCAACGTAAGGAAGCAAATGAGGCATCTCCAATTCGTTTTTTCTAAATCTTTTATCAATAATTACCATGACCTATGTCGTAACTGAAAAATGTGTTGATTGTAAATTTACAAGTTGTGTCTCTGTTTGTCCTGTAGATGCGTTTCATGAACTACCTGACAGGTTGTACATTAATCCTGAAACATGTATAGACTGCAATGCTTGTGTGGACGAATGTCCTGTAGAAGCCATTTTTCCTGATATGGATGTACCAGAAGAACTGCAGGATTGGATAGAGTTAAATGAAAAAGCTGAAGAGTTTCCTCAAATTGTTGGGCAAATGGATGCTTTGAAAGGTCCAAAATGCATAGACCCAGACGCAGACCAGTAGGTTTTCCGTTCCATAATCTCTTCGCAAACAGATAGAAAAGTTTGGCTGACATTTAGAATTGACCTATTCTATCTACCAGTCTTTTAGTGTACTATGAAAATTAGAGTTTTATCCGTAGATTTAGAAAAAAAAGTTACAAAAAACAACCCAATTGACAAAGCACGAGGAACGAGTTGTTACACTCTTTTTGTTTTTAAATCCTCCGGGTTAATCAAAACCAGCATTGGACTCAGTGATTTCAACCCTGGTGATTGTATCTTAATCGATCCAACTTTCCCTCAATACATTAAATGTAAACACCATGATATTGAGTATGACTCCATTTCTTTTAAGGGGTCAGACGCTACAAGATTGGTCCAACAAGTAGGCTTAGACTTAAATACTTTGACCACTCCGCTGCAAACCTATTTCATTGACTCCATCCTTGATAAAATAGTCAAAGAATGCAGAGCATCCGATTTATTGTGGGAAAGGGTTGTATCAATATGCATGGATGAACTGCTTTGTAAGATTTATCGGTTCTCTAAACAAGATTTTGTTCTATCAATGCCCGATCACGCTCAAAAACTTAGGGATCTAAGATCCGAGGTTCACGAAAGCTTTTCTAAACCATGGACTATTGGTCAAATGGCAGATAAAATGGGATTAAGTCCAAGCAGATTTGCTTCACTATACAAAAAAGAATTCAATACCAGCCCTACAGAAGACCTAATTCGTACTCGTATTGATCAAGCTAAAAGAATGCTTTCAACTACAAAAGTGAGCGTCAAACAAGTCTCTGTTGCTTGTGGTTTCGAGAGCGTGCATTACTTTCATCGCGCTTTCAAAAAGAGGAATAACATTACTCCAAAGCATTATCAGAACCTCAAGTTATCTATGAAAGGCTCTATCCCAACAAATGAGAAAACTTTCTCACTGGATGGTCTCTCACTTGAGTCCGATTTTTTAGGTACAATTAAGATTTTAAATGGTGAAGTTTTTCTGCATGGTAGCGATCAGCAATGGAATGAATTTCTGAGTTATGACGCTGAAACAATTACCAAAAAGCCTTTTTTAAACTTTGTTGCACCTACCCACTTAGAAGTAGCTCAAGAAACAATAAAGAATATACTTGATGGTAAAAATGTTCAGGATATCGCTTTAGACCTAATTACTTCAACTGGAGACATAACTTGCATCGAATTTTCTGCATTGGTTAAAGGTAAAGCTATGTTCTGGTTTGCTCGCAATTCTAGTGTTCTGGCTTAATTGACACATAAACGGAAATTATTTTTAGGGTTTTGTTTTTCTGCTTTAGTATCAACTGCATTTTCCCAATTTTATACTGACTTACAGCAAATAACATTTTCCGGTAAGCGTTCTGGAGAAGGATATTTTTCCAGAGATGATAGTAAGTTAGTTTATCAATCGGAAAATGTTGCTGGAAATCCTTTTTACCAAATCTACACCCTTGATTTAAGAACTGGTCAAACTCGACTTGTTTCTAATGAGATTGGAAAAACAACTTGTGCTTGGTTCCACCCAAACAATGTTGATATTTTGTATACTTCAACGCACCTTGACCCACTTTCCCAAAAGAAACAAGAAGCTGAACTAGAAAATAGAATCCAAAATACAGGAAAAAAATATTCTTGGGACTACGATAAAAATTACGACCTTTTCCTCAAAAATATTGAAACGAATATTTTAAGAAGACTAACCTATGCAACTGGTTACGACGCTGAAGGTTCTATTTCAAGCGATGGGAAGAAAATAGTCTTTACTTCAAACCGAAATATTTATCGCCAAGGGATGAATTTAGAACGTGAACATTCATATTACTGTGATTTATTTCTCCTTGATTTAGATAAAAACGAAACCCAACAACTTACAGACACACCTGGGTATGATGGTGGTCCTTTTTTTAATTCTGATAATACTAGAATATGTTGGAGAAGGTTTTCCGAAAATGGTCATACTGCAGAAATTTTCACCATGGATTTGAATAATAAGGTAGAGCACAAAATTACAGACTTGGGTGTAATGTCTTGGGCTCCTTATTTTCATCCTTCTAACGATTATATAATTTTTTCAAACAACCTTCATGGATTCAATAACTTTGAATTATATATAGTTGATCGTTCCGGGCGCGGGGAACCTGTTCGAGTAACCAAAAGAGAAGGGTTTGATGGTCTACCAACCTTTTCAAATGATGGTAATACCCTATCCTGGACTAGTAACAATACCGCTTCGGGCAATTCCCAAATCTTTACCGCAGTTTGGAATCATGATGCTGCAATTGATGCCCTAAAAAATACTTTCTCTAAATCCGATCATGTTTCGGATTATCAAAGTTCGTCCAACATATCTCAATTTGATCTATCCTACTATACTGAAATCTTGTGCAGTGATTTATTCGAGGGTCGAATGACTGGTACAAGAGGTATGGAAAAAGCCAGCCAATTTGTTGCTCAGGAACTAAATTCCTTTGGTCTTAGACCTTGGCAAAGTAAGTCCTGGGTCCAAAAGTTTTCTTTTTTGAAGAAGTTTGCCGTAGATGAAAGTAGTTTTCTAAAAATCGATGCTCAAGAAAATATTGCATGCAGATTAGATTCTGATTGGACACCCATGAATTTTTCCGAAAACGGAAAGCTTACTTTTAACGAAATTTGTTTTGCTGGGTACGGTTTACGAGTAAAACCTAACTCTAATTCCGAAGGATATGATTCATACACTCATTTAGATGTAGCCAATAAATGGGTGATGGTGCTGGACGGACTTCCGCCTCACATTACTGATACATCCGTAATCAACTACTTCTCAAATCCAACACAAAAAGCTTCATTGGCTCGAAACCTTGGTGCACAAGGAATTATTTTTGTAAATTCAGAAAATAATGACACGACCAAACAAATTGCAAGTAATGTTGATCATTCTCTCACTATAAAATCATTTGTTCTGAGTCGGGAGACTGCTTCTTTATTATTCAATTCAAATGGACGAAAGCTCAGCACTGAAATTGAGAAGTTCAACAATTCCGAACCTGTACTTGGCTTTACGCTTAAAAATTTCAGGGTTAACGGAGACATTAAAATTAAGAAGGAAAGAGGAGAATGCCATAATACATTAGGTTGGCTAAGATCAGGTAAGAAAAATAACGATATTTTAGTAATAGGTGCACACCTTGACCATCTTGGAAGAAGTAATGCATTTTCTAGAAGAAAGAGTACCGACAAAAGAGATTTTCATCCAGGTGCAGATGATAACATTTCTGGAATAGCAGCACTTCTGGAGATTGCACACAAATTATCCCTTATGACTAGAAGCGGATCTTTAGACCTTAAATTTGATATTTTGTTTGGTTTCTGGTCTGGTGAAGAAATTGGATTACTTGGATCCTCCCATTTCATCAAGACATGGTACCAACAAGAAAAAGCGAAGAATATAATCGCCTATATCAACATGGACATGGTCGGAAGATACAAGGATAAACTTACCATCCATGGCATTGGTTCAGCCAACAAATGGGCAGCGTATATCCAACAAGCTAATATCCCCATTGGATTAAATCTTAACTTACAACGTGATAGCTTTATTCCAACAGATACCACTTCTTTTATAACTAAGAAGATTCCGATTATAAGCGGATTCACAGGTCTTCATAGTGATTATCACTCTCCATCAGACACTCCAGAAAAATTAAATTATTCTGCATTAAATAAATGTGCGCAGTTATTTAAGAATATCACACTCAATATTAATCATGATAACAATAATCTGAAATATGTTGCACAGGTAGCACCAAATAAGTCTAGATCTCGACTCAAATCATACCTTGGAACAATACCTGATTATGGTTCTTCAGATGTCAAAGGTGTAGCAATATCCGGTGTCACTTCTGGCGGTCCTGCTGAAAAAGCAGGTCTAAAATCAGAAGATATTGTAATGCAACTTGGGGAAGAAAAAGTTGAATCTATATATGATTACACAAGAGCAATAGGTAATACGATCCCAAACAAACAGACCTATATTATAATTCAAAGAGGGAATCAAAGGCTCGAGCTTAAAATAACCCCTACTGCTCGAAAATAAAACTTTTACTTAGTCCAACTAAAGTTCCCTGCTCCCGTTCCCTCTGCTTTCTTTTCAGGACCATCGTCTACGGCAAATCGTAAATTTTCTAGCGATGAGCTGTAACACCGAAAGGAATTTTTGAATTCAATGGCTTTCTCCCATCCAATTGGCAAGTTACTAAACTCATGATATTTTTTCGGAGTCTCTCCTTCATCACAAATAATTAACCTCTCAATTGGACCAATGGTTGCCAATTTAAGCTCGTTATTTAACAAAATACCTTGAGCACTAACTTCAGAAATATCAGTCTTCTTTTCCGCTATTGTAAGATCTTTATTCTCCTCGGCAACCATGACTTCGCTATCTGAATTGTTAGAAATTACTAAAATCAATATAGGAACTAAAAGGATTATGACTGCGGCTACGGCAAGAACCACTTTGGGAATGACAGCCCTATTAGCAGATCTCAAAGAATTTTTCGCAGTTGATGGACTGCTATCCTTTGTATCACTCATTTCATTAGAAGTAATGGAACCAAGGGATTTCCTTTGATTTTGGGATGATGTTCCAAGCTCAACCTCAAGATCTGCTACAATGGCATCGTGATCTAAACCTAAGTAATGAGCATAGAGTCTAACAAATCCCCTTAAATAAACTTCCGGTAAATTAATATTAAAATCTCCAGCCTCAAAGGAGGAAAGGTAATCACTTCGTATTTTGGTACTTTCAGTAGCTTCACGAATTGATATCCCTTTCCTATTCCTAGCATCCTCTAATTTTTGTCCTAATCCCATTTTTAACTACAATTTCTTCGAAAATAATATTTTGCAAGAAGAGATTTTGTATCCTTCGAAGAATTATTATAAATCCATCTGTATTTCCCTCCCTTGTCCGGGTATATCAGGTCCAACTAAACCACGATCTTCGAGCTCATCCATAATTCTTGCGGCTCTGTTGTATCCAATACTTAATTTTCTTTGCAGGTTTGAAGTCGATGCTCTTTTTGTAGTTCTTATAACTTCAATTGCTTTACGTATCATTGGGTCTTCATCACCGCCCTCACCAGATTCGCCAAGAACATCTTCTTCTCCTGCAGATTCAATTTGATCTCTAACCTCTTCAATAATTTGTGGTGGTCCATTAATTTTTAAGTAATCAACGATTCCGTTTATTTCCTCGTCACTCACAAAAGCACCCTGTGCTCTTACGAAGGTGGAACTACCAGGTGGAGTAAATAGCATGTCACCCTTGCCAATTAGGGCCTCTGCACCCTTGCCATCTAAAATAGTCTGGCTGTCTCGATAAGATGCGACTCTAAAAGAAATTCTACTGGGCAAATTTGCTTTTATAACTCCTGTTATTACATTCACGGATGGTCTCTGGGTTGCAATAATCAGATGAATACCAGCAGCCCTCGCTAACTGGGCTAACCTAGCAATACCAGTTTCTACATCTGCTTGTGCCACCATCATGAGGTCAGCAAGTTCATCAATTATACAAACGATATAGGGCAACTTATTTTCAGGAATTTCGAGAACTTCATCATCCCGGGGAACCTGTATGTTAGACAGTGCCGCACGTTCTTCTGCTGTCATTTCTGCATCCAGTAGTTGGGCCTTTTCCTTTTCTTGTTTGTCTTTTAGGATTTTGGCATTGAATCCAGCGATATTTCGAACTCCAATTTTTGAAAAGATTTGGTATCTTCTTTCCATTTCCACTAGAAGCCACTTCAACGCACCGGGGACTTTTTTGGGTTCAGTGACCACTGGAATCAACATGTGAGGCAGATCGTTGTAGATCTTCATTTCCACAATTTTAGGATCTACCATGATGAACCGAACATCTTCTGGACTAGAGTGATAGCACAGAGAGGCAATAATTGCATTGATACAAACCGTCTTACCTGACCCCGTCGAGCCTGCTACTAATAGATGAGGCATTTTGGTCAAATCCGCTACTAAAGCCCTTCCGCTCGCTTCCTTTCCTAAAACTATCGGTATTTCAGCACCAGAATCAGCCCAAGCTTTAGACTGAAGGATCTCTTTCAGGCATACCGCGGCAGGGTTTTGATTAGGCACTTCAATCCCAACACAACCTTTTCCAGGTACTGGTGCTAAAATCCGAACACTATCTGCTCGTAATGCCATGGCTAAGTTTTTATCTAAATTGGAAATTTTTTCTACGCGGACTCCAGCTGCAGGATGAACATCATACCTTGTAATTACTGGTCCCGTGTGAACTTCACCAAGTTCAATATCGACTTTAAATTGAGCTAGTGTCTCCTTGAGACTTTTAGCTTTAACCATGTGGTCTTCATCTTCATTGCCAACTTCGTCAGGGGGTTCCATCAACAACTCTAGTGTCGGAAAATGATAATCGCCTTTTCTCTCAGGAAAAAGATCGCCTGCTTTTTCAGTTTTTGCAGCACGCACGACTTTGAAGCCATCCATTTCAACATCCTTTTTTTCAGCTTCATTACCTTGGTCAGTTAAACCTTCGTTGATTTTGACTTCCATCTCAGGCTCCTCTTCCATCCGTTTCACAATCTCAGGTTCTTTGATCTTCTCCAAATCTTGATCTTGAGTGGGCTTTGATAAATTATCGTCAACATCTTTAATAGGAACTTCTTTTTTAGAAATTTTATTATTTGAAGCAACCTGGCCGTTCGGACTATTGCCTTTTGATACATCACTAAAAAGCAAGTCATCGTCCCTACCCCCAAATTTAAATGTTTCAAGTAAAAATCTTTTAAATTTAGACTCTTTTGACTTAATTTCTGTTTTTTCTTCAGGAACTGGTGCAGCAGTTTTCTTTTTGGATTGAAATACATTTGTCAAAAGATCAACCGAAAAAGTAAGCATTTTTTTAGACCAATTTAGGGAGCGTGAAAAATAGATCGTAATTGAAAAAAATAGCCCAATAACACAAGCAATACTGGTACCTAAAGGCCCGAGTAAGTTTCCTAGCAATCCTGTTGGGAGAACAGCAGATGGATTAACTGGAAGCCCAGAATATACAAATGCACCCAAATACCCACCCCAACCCGCAACATAATTTTGAGCGTCAGCCGAACTTGAGAAATTGATATTTGCCAAAGTAGAAACGGAAACAACCATCATGATGAGAGAACTTATCTTCTTCCATTTAACAATGATTGATGTTCTCGTGAAATAAACATAAGAAATCGTGACTAGAAGCCATGGAATTAACCATGATGAAATACCCATATAAGCAAAATTGTAATAGGCTAAAAAATTCCCGAATTCCCCAAATAAAGCTACTGACTCATGATTGCCGGTTTGCTTTAGTTCCAATGATCCTGCGGAGTGAAGAGCTGTAGAATCAAAAGAAACCAAAGAAATGAGAAGGCATACAGCGAACAAAGCAAAAATTGCCGCAACGATACGATTTTTTCCATGCCTTAGTACTGAAACACCTTTTTTTTCTTTTGTTTTCGCCATCTTTATAAATTTAAAATAAGAGGATTACCTCCATTTCTTTTTTCACACCAAATATATAGAACATAAGTTTATCATGATATTCAAGTTTGAACCGATTTATCAAGAAAGAGTTTGGGGCGGAGATATGTTTTCAAGGTTTCTTGGAAGGAAATCCTTACCTTACGATAAGATTGGTGAATCATGGGATATCGTTGATCGTGAAAACTTATCCTCCAAGCTTTATAACCTTGGTAAAGAGAAGCTTTCACTTAGAGCCTTAATCGAAAGTAATCCTGAAAATATCCTTGGTAGAAATTGGAAAAAAGATGATAAATTTCCTATTTTAGTAAAATGGCTAGACTGCTCAGATAGACTAAGTTTGCAAGTTCACCCACCAGCATCCATTGCTAAAAGTTTAAATGGTGAACCCAAAACTGAAAACTGGTATATTGCAAATGCAAATCCTAATGCTGGGCTCTTCGCTGGATTAAAGAATGGAACTACCAAGGAAGATTTCGCAAAATCATTAAAAAACGGCCAAGCCGAAAAATATTGCCACCGAATCGTATCAAAGCGGGATAGTTCAATCCTTATAGAAAGCGGTAGGATTCATGCTATTGACTCGGGCAATTTGATTCTAGAAATTCAACAAAATTCGGATACTACTTATAGGGTTTATGATTGGGATCGTGACGGACTCAATGGAAAACCGAGGGAATTGCATCTAGAGCAATCAATGAAAAGTATCGATTTTGAGGATTATGAACCTAATCTTTTAAACACAACTAAAGACATCGGCATTGAAACTATCGCTCATTGTAAAGAGTTTAGAATTCGAAAATGTAATTTGAATCCTAAGGATTTAATTCATTTAAAAGATGAAAATATAGATTGTTTATTGATTCATGTCGTCGAAGGCTCCATCATGGTAGGCGATGAACAAATTAATTTGGGTGAGCACGGAATGAGTCCGTACTCAGACTCTTGTACCGTTCAATCTAATGAACAATCTACTTTCTTAGTAACCGATCAATTTAGCCAACTTTAAAATACTTATTAGAAAAATGAGTGAACATAATGATTCAGAAAAAGAATTTGAGCAATCAAGTGCAGATGATGGTGGGAACCCATTGCCCCAAGTAGAAGAAGCTAGTGATGGGGCTAAACCATCAGATGATATCGATGAAAAACTTTCTAGTGCATATGCTGAAAATGAATCTGTAAAAAATAAATATTTAAGAGCGGTTGCTGATATCGAAAATCTCAGAAAAAGAACCATTCGGGAGAGAGAGGATGCGGTGCATCGTACTCGACTGCAATTGTTTACTGACTTACTACCTATTCTAGATTCTTTCAAACTTGGCCTTATGGAGGCAGAGAAGTCGGATGGTGGCATACAAGTCGTCCAAGGGTTTGCGATGGCCATGAATCAATTCGAAGAAGCGATGAAAGATTATGGCCTGGAGGTTATAGAACCGACTGATGGAGAGTTTGATCCTAGTATACATGAGGCAATAAGTTATGAAGAATCTAAGGAACACAAAGATGGGACTATTCTTAAAACTTTTCGATCAGGTTACCGTCTGAAAAATAACCTACTTAGACCTGCATCTGTCATTCTATGCAAGAATGCTGAAGAAAATTAATCACAAAATCGACTGACAAATATCTATGTCCACAAAAGATTTTTATGATGTTCTAGGAGTTTCAAAAGATGCTTCAGAATCCGATATTAAAAAGGCTTACCGAAAACTTGCGATCAAGTATCATCCAGATAAGAATTCTGGGGATCAAGATGCAGAAGAAAAATTTAAGGAAGTATCGGCCGCATTTGAGGTTCTAAAAGATGCAGAGAAAAGAAGAAAGTACGATCAATTCGGTCATGATGCATTCAGGGGTGGTTCCTCATCAGCACAAGGCGTAGACCCTTTTGATTTGTTTCGTGATGTTTTTGGAGGTGGCGGAAGTGGTGGAGGAGGCGGATTTGGAAGTATCTTCGAGGATTTTTTCGGTGGCGGACAACCGAGTGGTTCAGAGGGTGGCAAAAGAGGGTCTGACCTAAGGGCTAGCATAAATATTACTCTTGAACAGGCCGCATCGGGAATTGAGAAAGAGATAAAATATCATCATCATGTAGAATGCGATAGTTGTGCTGGCTCAGGTTCTGCAGATGGTTCAAATAAGGTCATGTGTTCAACTTGCGGAGGGATCGGCCAAGTTGCCTCGAATCAAGGGTTTATTAGCATTCGGAGGACATGCCCAACCTGTAACGGTTCTGGAGTCACAATTGAAAATCCTTGCACTAAGTGCAGAGGAGAAGGAAGGATGAGGATTTCGGATTCATTAAAGGTAGATATACCCGCTGGCGTTGATGACGGTAATCGACTCTGTTCTAGAGGTCGAGGGGACGCGGGGATTTTTGGAGGACCAAGCGGCGATCTTTATGTAGATATAAATATAAAACAACACAAGACCTTCGAAAGAGATGGGGATGATCTTTTTCATGAACTGAACATACCCTTTACTCTTGCTGTACTGGGTGGGACTGTAAATGTCCCTACTCTAGAAAAAAAGGTATCACTGAAAATACCGGCCGGCACCCAATCTAATAAAACTTTTCGAATCAAAGATAAAGGTATGCCGAATTTAAGAGCTAAAAATAGGTTTGGTGATCTTTATGTAAAAATCACCATCCATGTACCCAGTAAATTAACTGCAGATCAAAGGAGTAAGCTCGTAGAGTTTGCAAAAGTTTGTGGAGATGAAGATATAGATCTAGATGAAGGTTTTATGGAAAAAATGAAAAAGATTCTTTGAAAATATGATACCAAATAATTTTATCTCCATTGAGGAGGCCTGCTCTAAAAGAGATGAAATCAAGAAAAACGGGAAGACATTAGTTTTAACTAACGGTTGTTTTGACCTTCTTCATGCTGGCCATGTATATAGTCTATCACAAGCGTCCAAGTTAGGGGACTATTTATGGGTTGCCTTAAATTCAGACTCTAGCGTTAAAAGAATTAAGGGGTTAGAGCGTCCGATTATTAATGAAATAGAGCGTACATATATGTTAAAATCCTTATCATTTGTTCAACAAATAATTCTTTTCGATTCCATGACATTAGAGAAAGAAATTGAAATTCTTAAACCAGATTTTTATGTAAAATCATCAGATTACAATTTGGATTCTATCAATTTGCTTGAAAAGACCGCACTCTCGAAAGCTAATACCAAAATTGAATTTGTTGACGTACTCAAAGGGAAAAGCACAACCGACTTAATCAGCAGAATTAAGTCACTTTAAATGAAGGCCTAAGTTGAAACTTGTCTTACTTGGATCTGGTTCTGGAACGAATGCACTTTCGATTTTACAGGAATTTCAAAAAGATAAACTTGGAAAAGTAACTGAAATCTCATTGTTTTCGGATGTAAAGGATTCGGGCTTTTTAAAGCATGGGACAGCCTTCGGTTGTAAAACATCTTATCTGAAGACATGCCCAAATCGAGCAAGAATAATTGGTGATTATGAGGCCAATTGGATAGAGGAAATTGATTCTAATAAGCCAGAACTGATCGTTTTGGCTGGTTTCATGAAGATTTTATCAAAAAACTTCATTCATTTTTTCCACGGTAGAATTATTAATTTGCATCCGAGTATACTCCCTAGTTTCAAGGGTCTTGGTGCCATAGAAAGAGCATTCACCCATGGAGTTAAAATTACTGGGTGTACAGTTCACTGGGTAAATGACTCCATTGATTGTGGCCAAATAATTGATCAAACTCCAGTCCGGATCTTTGACGACGATGATTTAGACAAAGTTACTTCTAGGGTTCATGCAGCTGAACATTATTTATTACCCAAAGTCATAAGGGAATTATCAGAGAATATAGGATAAAAACTATCCGATGATTAAAGTTAGCTTAACTCTCTTAACCCAGGAGGTGGATGCACTAGATGATTTTCTAAACGAAATTGCCCCTTCGCCATGGTTGATAATCCATAATCAAGTACAATCAAATACAATCTTAGAAGGATATTTTGAATCTACCGAAGATTTTAAAACATTTAGGAATGATGCCTTTGGTATTTTAAAAACTATTCTAGAATATGAAAGAGATTTGATCATACAAGTTCTTGAGGATTGTGAATGGGTTAATGCGTATAAGGATCATTTTAAACCATGGAGTTTCAAAAGCTTTCATTGGATACCTATATGGCTCGAGAATCAGTATCTCACTCCTCTTAATCATAATTATTTATACCTAGACCCTGGAATGGCTTTTGGAACCGGCAATCATGAAACAACTAGGTTATGTTTGGAAGAGGTTTTAAATATTGAATCTAATTTGAATAGTAAATCATCCATGCTGGATTTAGGGTGTGGCTCGGGCATAATCTCATTAACTGCTAGCAAGCTTGGCTATGAACCAGTTTTAGGCATTGATATCGATGAAGACGCGATTCGGATTTCCAAAGAAAATGCAGTGCTAAATAATATAAAATCCGATGTAAATTTTTCAGTTGGTGAACTAAATAAACTGCTTACACGAGCCAAATTTGATGTTGTAATTGCAAACATACAAACTGATTTACTAATTAAACATGCGGACAAAATTGTTAAATGCCTATCAAAAAAAGGCATTCTTATCTTATCGGGAATATTAAAAACCGAAGTAAAATCAGTTGTTAGCCATTATAAAGAAATTACTGCTAAAAACGGTGATCTTGAACAGATAACTTCCAGACACATGGGGGAGTGGTCTGTCGTGACTATTTGTTTGCTTAACAAAAAAAAGAGAGAAAACAAAAGATCAACCACCTAAATAAGTGAGTGCTCGGGGAATGGGTAAAGTATAAAACGCAAATCTATCAATTCCCAAAGATGAAACTTTATCAGAAATTGCATCTCTCAAAGAATCAACATTATCTGGTCCAACTGAGGTGTAAACCAGGGCCCATTCCTCATTCTGTTGTTGCTCACTATCCGCATTTTCTGAATCGAGCATAACCCCAAAATTTGTACTAACACCTGGGGCACCAGAATCCAAAACTGCGTCATAGACTTCACCGTAGAAATCGCGTGGGACGATACAATAAAGACCAACTAAATTTTCCAAGAAAGTAGTTTTCAGAGAATTGGACTTTCCACTATCGAGGCTCGTACGCCATTCTTTGTTTCCTTTAATGTCATCAAGTGCAGAAATGATTTGCTCCATGTTAGCACCATGTGCAGAGGAGGAAACAGTACTTGAAACATTGATTAATCCATTATGAACTGGAATAGAATACATGAAACCTCGACCAGGTTCAGTGATTTTACCCGCTCTTGCCATATTACTGAAAATGTCGTCTGCATCGGACTTCTCCACTACACACCACACAAACTCCTTTTCAGGACCCTTGGTGATTCGGAGCAAGGGAATTTTATCGCGAACTCCACCACCTTCTCCGTATGTAACGGTTGGACCTGGGGCACCACTTTGTAAGGCTGCTTTTGTGATATCATCTGCAATCCCTTTTTCGCAAATGCAACAAATTGCTTCCAAATTAGGAGGCTGTATAGGAGAATTACTATTGTTAATATCTGACGAAATAAGCGTAGGGAAAGAACCGCTCACATGGGCATCATTGCAACTAATGCTAAAAACCGCACCAGAACCAACTTTATCTAAACTGCCTGATTGAATCGCAGCATCCGTAACCGCATCAATAATATCGTCAGGAACTAACGCTTGTAAAAGTAATTGCTCAGGTGCAGGAGGTGGGAACATTTTCTGGAAAAATCCACCTTCGCTTAATACCGAACCACGAGCTGAAATCTGAAAAATCCCTTTTGCTCCAGCCTGCATGATAGCATCCGAGACTTTCACAACGGATTCCTTGGGAAGAATAAGATTTAACAGGGAAACCCCTTCTGATTTATTTAAAGTACTCATCTTATACAACCTCCGATGCTATTATGGGTTCTTCTTCACTTGGTTTCGGTTTTTTTCGAACTATTAGACCAACGGTAAGAACTGTAATGATTGGTCCTATGGAAGCTAGGGCAAGCACTCCAAATCCATCGATTGCACCTGTTTTGGATCCAATTCCTAATCCCATCGCAAGAACAAGCGGGACTGTGATCGGTCCTGTGGTAACGCCAGCACTGTCCCAGCCAAAATTCACGAAGTCTTCGCTCGATAAGAAAGTAATAATCATCAAAATGCAATAAGGTGGAACCAGTAGGTACCAAAGATCTAGATTAAATGCTATTTTGGCAACACCGGTTGAAATGCCTATTGCTACCCCAGTAGCTACGGTTTGCATAAGTAAATTCTTTTTAAATGCACCAACTGTTATCTTTTCAACCGTGGCTCCAAGGGCATTCAAGGCCGGTTCTGCTAAGGTTGCACCGTATCCAAGAATAAAGCCAAACAAAATAGCCAAACACTTACCAGCCGTGGAAGAAGCAAACATGGGATCTACAAAGCCCTCTGATGCCCAAGGTTCAATAGCAGCAAAACTCGATACAACATTACCTCCTAGCTGTTCGCCCAAAGGTGTAAGTCCGAGTGCAATACCGAGATTAAAGAGGCCCATACCAATAATAGCACAACAAATACCGACGGCTAATTCGTCTAAGTGCTTGGGTCGCTGCCGCAAACCTACCCAGAGAACAAACAATAATATCGAACAAAGAGGAAAGATTGCCCAAATTGCACCTTCGATCGCTCCCCTATCTTGGTCGGGTCCATCAAGGACAGCATCTGGGTACTTTTCACCAGGCTTATTATAGACGGTAATCCCTTCATCATTAACAGAATATATATCTTCACCAGGATCAAGAATACCATTCCCATTTGCATCTTCATCAGGTTTGAAAAGATTCGGAAAGAAATCAAAATTGTTCGTCATCGCTTTCATAATCTCCGTATCTGGGTTCCAAACCTCGTCTGGTGTGGAAATTCCGTCTCTTACAATGATTGACTGAGTACTTGCAGGTTGTACAACAGAACGAGAATTTTCATCTTCGGAGTCCAAGGGGCTTGCCTCTAATGAATTACCAGAAATTTGAGTCTTCAAAGAGTAGCCATCCGGCAATTTACCTGTTTTATCAAGGGAAGACTTCACATTGGTCAAATCTTCAACGGAAAGAGACCGTGCCATTTCACTTCCGGTGGCACTACCCGCAGATTCTAATCTCCTCTTGGCAACAATATCTCCAAAGCGTTGAAGGTCAGGGTCGTAGTTTTTCCCGTATTCACCAGCATTCTGGTGCCACTCCGCTTCGGAATAGGTGGCACTGTAATAATTATCGGCTGAGAAAAGGTAAAATGCATAGCATTTCACAGCAAGGATCGGAAAGAGTGAAGCGAGGGTAACAACTCCAAAACCAGTGTTACTTGAACCTCCAGTAGAAACAATACGACAAACTCCTATCCCAAGTGCGAGGACAAGTGGGACGGTGACAGGACCGGTGGTAACCGCTCCACAATCCCATGCTAAACCAAGTACATGCTGCAGTCTTGCGTCCGAAAATTGAAAATAAAGAGTTCCCAAGGATAAAACAACAACACCGATATAAATGAAGGGCTTAAGTGACCACCCTTTATAAAACCTCAAAACCCCAAGAAGAACCGCAATACCGACACCAACTCCAACGGAATATACGAGAGTTTCTGCTCCGGTGTTGAGAATAGTCCATAAAAGAGGGGCAAGAGTAGGATCAACCCCAGAACCTGCTGCCCGCAATACTCCAATTGCCGGTTCCGCAAAGGTTGCGAAAGCACCTAGAATAAAACCGAAAGCCAAACTCGTAGGAAGACAGGGAATACCAAGAATTTTTTTTCTAGGCAAGGTCGAGCCAAGGCTCTCGCCTAGCGGCATCAATCCAAGCCTCAAGCCTTCCATAAAAAATGCCAGACCGATAATCACAATAATTATACCTGCTGCAATCATCAGTGAATATACAATGGGCAAACCAAGGATGAGAACTTGGAACACGATAAGATATAGTATGATGAACCAAACGCATTGGATTTGCTCAATAACTTTGTCTTTGGAAAAAGACAGAAGAATACTAATCTTTTGCTGTAGGGTAAGTTGAAGTTTCTTTTGATCAGATGATTGTTGAGCAGCCATAATTACTAATCTTTCTTGTGTATTAAGATAATGTTATAAATCGTATAATAATAATTTCAGTCAAAAGTAAAAGCTTATTCCAAGCTAATTTACTCACTCCATGAAGCGTTTGCTAAAGTTAACGAAACTTTATTAAGACCATTTTCTATATTGATTGGAACATTCCATGTAACGCCCACCTTACCTAATGAAGCACAACCGATAATGAAATAATCACCTGGCGTTAAATTGCTAACCGTAGCAGCTCCATTTATGTCAGTCCTTACCCTTTGCCCATTTCCATTGTCTATTTCTTGAAGAAGACAATTCCGAATCTTCTTTTGTAAATCAGGATAAAGAAATGAATTTTTGCGTGCTTGAGCCCAAAGTTCAGAATAACTTTCGACTCCAGTAAAATTGAGAAGGGATACTCCACGCTTGTTCAGCAGTTCGTTTAAATTACCTCTCAATATGAAAAACTCTGTGTAAAAAGCTTCCTTACTCTTTCCATTGTAAGATGTGACTACCGCATCAAAATTTAATGTACACTGCACAAATGAAGTAGGGATAGATACCGAAGGAATTTCCGAGAGCTTTGAATATTTACTAGGTTCAGCAAGTATAACCTTGGAAACTGGTGTTTTCTCCAAACTTGAAATTCTTACTTCTAAAGAATCATTACGAACCCTAAGGTCTTTAATCTCAGTAGATTTAAGCATAAGGCTATTTTTTAAGTTCTTTATCTCCGAATGAAGGTCTGGGTTGTCCCCTATTCTAGAGCTAGTTGCACTGGTAAATTTACGGAATTCATTTGAGGCGTCCCCCCTTATCCTTCGGATTTCAGCTAAAAGTTCGTCATTTATAGTGGAAAGGGATGCGATAGTTTTGTCTTTGTGTTCATTAATTTTCCTAAGCTCCTCAATGTTTTTTTGATGTTCAAGAGCAGAAACTTCTAAACTTTGGAGGGCTTTTTCAGCTTCCATATTTTCGGAAATTACTTCATCCGTTGAGCGGGATACAGAATTGGTAGTGGTAGATGTAACTATAGGCAAAGCTGGATCATCTAATAATTGAGGATTTCCTATTTCTTCTGCACCCGAGACGAACTCAGCATTCGCAGCGTCCCCTTCTCCCAATAATGCTTCCAAATCCTTAATCTTGGAATTTGGTTTGGAAATCAGTTGAAGAACTTCGTCACTCTGAGTTTCAGAAGGCGAACTATCAGGGCTTTCACAAGAAAAAATAAATACCGCTAACATGGATATTATTAGTCTCAATGGATATACAGTAAGATTTCGGAGCATCTGAAATTACCAAATTAGCAATCGAATACATTGCAAGCACAATAATTCTTTCATCAACTTGTTATTTACAAATATGTATTTTGTGAAATATTGAAAGTCATGTCTCAAGTTACCCCAGAAGAGGCTGATTTATTAAACCATGAGAATCGTTTTCTAAAACAAACGATTCTTACTTTGCGTGACGAACTGGCAAAAAAGAATTTTGAATCAGAAGATTTGATCCAAACTAAAGCTTCAGAATTTCAAAAGGAAATTTCTTTTTTCAAATCTAGTATTGAAAAACAAAGGTCAGATCTTGAAAGCTGCTTGGTTGAGCATGATCAAGAAAAGCAGGCATTGACTAAAAGATTTCACAATGAACAAGTACAACTTCGGCAACTTGTTCTCGATCTTCGTGCATCACTAGAAAAAAATAAGAACGATTTTCACGAGGAGAAACAATCTGTCATTTCAAAGCATTTTGCTGAAGCAAAGGATCTAAAAGCTCAGATAGAAATACTGAGGTTGGAACTTGACCACAGTAATTCATTGATTGACGAGACTCGTCAAAATGCAATTCGTGAATCGGCAAAAGAAATAAATCAGCTTAAAGATTCTTCTCTTAAATTAAGGGAAAAAATAGATCTTCTTACCTCTGTCCATCAAGAGAAAATTCAAATCGTTGAGGCGAGAGCTTCCTCCGAAGGAAATGAGTTACGAAAGGCCTTGAGTCAGCTTCGAGAAGAATTGGAAGAACAAGAATCAATCAGGCAAGATGCAGTCCAAAAAGCAGTCTCAAGCAAAAGCCAAGAAATTAAGACCCTCAAAAACTCTATTCAAACTACAAGAGAAAAGCTGAATAGAATAAAGCAAGAGGAGCAAGAAATTGCCCAAAAGAAATACTCAACTTTCAACCTGGAAATTAAGAATTTCAAAGAAACGGTCGAAAGAATGAGAGTTGAGTTAGACGCTAGAAAACTTAAAGAAGAAGCAGCGATTCAGTCCGTAAAAAAAGAATCCTACGATGAACTCAAGCAATTGAAGATGACTCTTATTAAAACAAGGGAAAACTTAGAACTTCAGAAAGCACGAGAACAAGAACGAATCCAAAAAGCAACGGCTACTGCTGAATCTGAAATTAAAGCTTTGAAAGGCACGATTGAAGAACTTAGGGAAGAGCTACAAAATTCAAATTTTGAGAAAGAAGACGCAGTCCAGAAAGTTCAAAATACTTATCGATCAGAAATTTCTATTTTAAAACAATCATTGGCTGTAGCTAGAGAAAATTTAGAAAGCTTACAAGCTAGGCAAGAAGACAGGCTTCAAAGAGCTTTATCTGCACTCAATAATCAAAATCGTTCCTTACAAAAGACCATCGAAGAACTTAGGATAGAAATTGAGAAAGAATCATCTGAAAAAAATGAGATTCTACAAAAACAAGAAGCCTTCACCAATAGAGAAATTCAGCAACTCAAAACAGCCTTGGCTAAAACGAGAGAAAACTTAGACCTTCAAAAGGTAAAATCTGAAGATGAAATTCAAAAAGTAATATCTTCTAAAGAAAGTGAAATCATCTCCCTAAAGGATTTAATACAGAACCTACGTCAGGAATTAGAAGAAACCCAGTTTGAAACTGAAAGTCGCGTCCAAGAAACAAAAAGTTTATTTCAATCGGAAATTAAGCAGTTGAAGAGCTCTCTTGAAAGATTACGGGAAAAGCTTCAAACAGCTCAAGACTCAGAAGCAGATAAGATTCAAAAGTTTCTTGCTAAATCTGAAAATGAAAACAGTAGCCTTAAAAAAACGATCTCAGAACTGCGTTCAAATCTTGAAGAATCCGAATTTAAGCAGAGGACAATTGCACAAAAAACTGAAATTAGTAATTTGGCACAACTAGAAGCTATGAAGAAAAGTCTGGTTTCCACAAGAAGTAAGCTTGATAAAGCTATTCAGGATAAAGATAGCTCAGTGCAAGATGCTATTGCTTCAAGAGAAGTTTTGATCCTTCAACTACAAGCAAACATAAAACAACTGAGAGAAGATGTTGAAAAGCATTCAATAGAAAAAGAAGATGCTATACAAAAAGCCACTTTTAAGTTAACAAAGGAGAATTCACTCCTGAAGGAGTCTTCGACTAGGCTGCGTGAAAAACTACAAACTGAAAAAAACCTACGGGATGATGCGATTCAAGATGTTAATCAAAGAAATTTAAACGAAATTAAAATTCTACAAGAAAATCTTTTTAAAATTAGAGAAGAGCTCGAACATAGCGAAATCAAGCAACAGGAAGCGGTTCAATATGTAGTTAACTCGAATCAGAATGAACTGAATCATTTTAAAAGAATGATTTCTAATCTAAGAAATGAGATGGACAATGAAAAATTGAATTTTGATCAAACTAAACAAAAAGATCTTCAATCAAAGGATCAGGAATTTAAACAATTACAATCAACAATAGTCGAACTTCGGACGAAACTTGAGACAAAAAATGGCAGATAAAAAAGACAATCAAAACAAGTCTAAGAGGACCTCTCGGTTTTCAGACATGCTTCTACAAGTCACGAATGACTTGGCTAAAACAAAATCGCTAGACGAAGCACTTGAAACTTTAGTCAAAATTACCACATCTACTATCGGTGCAGAAAGAGGAACTATTTTTCTTAACGATGCATCTAGCGGAGAGTTGTACTCTAGGATTGCTCAAGGTAACTTCAGGAGAGAAATTAGAATTCTCAACACAAAAGGGGTAGCAGGATGGGTGTTTTCTAAGAATCAAGGGGTGATTATTCATGATGCCTACAAAGATGAGAGGTTCAACAAGGCTGTTGATGTTAGAACAGGATTTAGAACTAAAAGTATTCTTTGTGCTCCGCTTCGAACTGTTTCAGGTGAAAAGATTGGAATCTCTCAGATTCTTAATAAAATTGACGGCGAATTTGAACAAGAAGACCTAGATCTGCTCGAAGCAATGACGGAACAAGCCGCAATTGCAATTCAAGGAAATATAATTGTTGAACAAATTGAAGCGGCAAGAAAACAGGAATTGGAATTCCTGGATGTGGTATCGCAAGTCTCTTCCGAATTGGAACTCACCCCTCTTCTTCAAAAAATTATCACCACCATATCAACTATGTTGGATTGTGAGAGGGCGACACTTTTCATTAATGATGAAAAAACCAACGAACTCTATACTGAAGTTGGAGAAGGTCTGGATGAAAAATCAACCATCCGCATTCCCAATCACCTCGGAATATCTGGAACCGTATTCACTTCAGGAAAAGCAGTTAATATACCCCACGCCTACGCAGATCTTCGTTTCAATCCCTCTTTCGACAAGCAAACCGGATTCTTCACTAGGTCAATCCTTTGTATGCCTGTCTTCAGCAAAGCAGGCAAAGCAATAGGTGTAAGTCAGGTTCTCAATAAAAGAGGCGGAGCTTTCAACGCAGAAGACGAAAAAAGGCTAGCCGCTTTTACCTCTCAAATATCTATGGGTATCGAAAACGCAAAGCTCTTTGATGATGTTCAGAGTCAAATGAACTATTCGCAGAGCATTTTATCAAGCATGCATGATGCGGTCCTTACCCTTGACGAAAATGGCGTTATTAAGACTTGTAATCCAGCTGGTCTACGCATTTTGAAGATTCCTCATGAAGCTGCTGTTCTGGAACAACAGGCTTCCGTTCTTTTCGGAGGTCCTAACGAATGGCTCCTCAAGAAGCTCGAAGCTGTCAATGAAAACGAGGAGTTTCTTGACGCCGAACTTCAAATTGAAGGGGAAACTCTGTCTGTTAACATAACCCTCACTCCCCTACTTGGTAAAATCAAATCCAAAGATGAGCGTGAAGGAGATACTGGGGCAGAAGGAATTCTGACTTCAAAACCAAACATAATCGGAGCTATGCTTATGATCGAGGACATCAGTTCCGAGAAAAGGATGAAATCCACGATGTCCCGATATATGGATCCTGAATTGGCCGACCAGTTAATGACGGCAGATGGAAGCAACGAAGATGTCATGGGGGGGAAACAGAGTGTTGGCACCGTTTTGTTTTCTGATGTACGAAGTTTCACTACCATCACTGAAGAATTAGGAGCTCAAGGGACGGTAAAACTACTAAACGATTATTTTACTATCATGGTAGACTGCATAACCGATGAGGGTGGAATGCTAGACAAATTTATTGGCGATGCAATGATGTGTATATTTGGTACACCTGTTCCACATGACGATGACCCGGACCGGGCCGTTCGTGCTGCTATTCGTATGATGACGGATTTGAAGATTTTTAATGATAAAAGGGCAATGGAAGGAAAGATGCCCATCGATCATGGAATGGGTATAAATACCGATTCGATTGTCTCCGGGAATATTGGATCTCCTAAAAGGATGGATTATACTGTAATTGGTGATGGAGTAAACTTGGCTGCCCGCATTGAGAGTGCCTGTAAACAATACGGAGCTCACATTCTAATTAGTGAATTCACTTACAAGGCGGTGAAAGCAACCTATCGAACTAGGCAGGTTGATTATGTTATTGTTAAAGGAAAAACTGAACCGGTTGGGGTCTATGAAGTTTTGGATTTCCATGACGAAGACTCTTACCCAAACCTCGTTGAGGCTCTTGGCCTCTTCAACGACGGCTATCGCACCTGGAATCAGGGTAAATGGGATCAAGCGATCAAACTTTTCAATTCGGTTAAAAAGATTAACCCTAATGATAAATCAGCCCAACTATATATTGACCGCTGCAACCATATGAAGAAAAATCCACCCAAGGGAACCTGGGACGGGGTATGGGTAATGACTTCCAAATAATTAATTTTTACAATTGATGAATCCACGTGCTCACTTAGAAAAAGCAATCGCTTTGGATCCCAAATATCCCAAGGCATATTACAGCCTAGGGCTTCTCAACAAAAAAGAAGGAAATGACAACGAAGCATTTGAAAACTTTAAGCAAGCAGTTTCTATCGATAAAGACTTTGCTGAGGCTCAATGCGAATTAGCAATTTCTCTAATGAAAAAAGATGAGCTCGATGAGTCCCGTAATCATTTTTTAAACTCCTTGGAAATTAACCCAAATTATGCTGATGCGTATTATCATTATGGCTTATTACTTATAGAATTAAAAGATCACGAAGAAGCCAAGAATACTTTCGATAAAGTAACCGAGATTGATCAGAACTATTCAAGTGCCTACTTTTTCAAAGCTCGAATTCTCACTCATTCTGATGATTTTGAATCTGCTAGAAGCAACTATGAAACAGCGATCGATATAAATGAAAAATTTGAAGAAGCCCATTACTATATGGCAAAACTCCTTATCGGTGGAGTCGCAACCGACAAGGAAGGTACAATCGTTGATAAGTCCAATATACCCGAAGCAAAAAAACACCTTTTAAATGCCTTAAAATTAAACCCTAAGAACGCGAAAGCATTATATAATCTTGGAAAAGTCCACATTATTGAAGGCAGCTATTCCAAGGCTAAAATTAATTTCAAGAAAGCAATTTCAGCAGACAAAGAATACTCAAAAGCACATTACTTACTCGGTACCGTTTTTCTTCAAGAAAAAGACAATCGAAATGCTGAGAAACATCTAACCCATTCAATTAAATTTTTTGAACAAAATTCCAAGGCACATTTCAAGCTTGGGGAGATGTATTACAAAGAGGAAAACTTTCAGAAAAGTGAAGAACACCTAAAGATATCTTTATCAATCGAAGACGAAAATGCTCATGCACAGTACTACTTGGCTAATCTTTATCGGAAAGATGAAGATCCAAACTTGGCCAAAAAATACTTCTACCGGGCCTTGGAAATAAATCCTGATTTTGCCACTGCCTATTATGACCTAGGTAATCATTGCCTACAAACTAACGATAATAACGAAGCAAAAATTCACTATCAAAAAGCAACCGATATCGATCAAAACTATGCACAAGCTTACTTTCAACTGGCAAAAACATTACAAAACCCATCAGAATTTGATCAAGCCTTTAGGAATTTCGAAACCGCTCTAGAAATTGATTCTGGTATGACAGAATGCCATTATCATTTTGCGAACTTATTAATTAAAGGCGAAAAACTTAAAAATGATGGCACCCTTGTATTAGAACCAGATTTAAATAGAGCCGAGTCCCATCTTCGTAAGGCAATCGAAATAGATGCCAATTATTACCTAGCTTACTATAAACTTGGTAACTTGCTTTGCATACTGGAAAAACACAGCCTGGCGTACGAATCCTATATTAAATGCATACAGATTGAGGAGTCTTTTGCAAAAGCTCATTACAAAATAGCAGTTCTACTCATGAGCGGAAAAGTAGATGATAAGTTGTTAAGCACCTAGTGAGTAATAAATAATTTGAATGTAGAAAAAAAAGTAATCTTTCATCTCAAAAAAGCTCTTTTTTATCTACCAGATTATGCAGAGGCTTTGCTGAAGCTTTGTAACATTTATTTCAATAATAACCGAAGTGAAGAAGTCGAGAATTTATTGGATAATTACAATAAAACAAATCAAACCGTTGGATATATTGAAGCACTTATATCAATCAATAAAGGCAACTATGATGATGCTAGCGGTAAATTATCAAAAATCATTACTAAGAATTCTGAATTAACATACTTAAAAACAGCTAAAGAGGTAGAGGAACAAAGAAGTAATAAGAAGAACCTTAGCAAGTATTTAGAAATGTTAGTAGATAGAGTCCCGGAAAATGGTTGGTACTATCTAGAACTCAGTAAACTATTAAATCCAGAAATTGATTATCAACGTATTTGTTATTTGCTGGACACAAGCATTGAACTTTTAAAAGGAAAACTTGAACCTAAAATCTCAAAAATTGAATTTCTGTGGAAAAATTCTATTCTTCTAAAAAAAACAAAATTTCGAAAATCAAATGAGCAATTAATTGAAGAACTTGAAATCCTTTTGATCACTCACCCAAATGATCCAAGTACAATCCTTTTGTTATCGGAGATCTATATTCAAGAAAATTCATATTCCGATATCATTCGAACCTTGGATAAAATCTACAGAAAAGATGATTCAAATTTAAATTTTATTATCGGAAAGGCTTTCTTCGATAAAAAGGATTATGAAAAAAGCATCATTTATTTAAATCGTATTAAAAAAGATCCAACCTACAACTTTGATTCTTCATTTTTAAAAAGTATCATATTTAGAATTTTAAAGGATTATAAAAAATCGATATCCAATCAAAAGATTGCTTATGAATCTTTTGATAGTCATCTAAGAAAACTCGAATCCAAATATAAATCATTAATTGAAAATAACGATTTTCAAGAAGCAAAGAAAATGATTCAACAAAAAGTTAAGGCAAGAAGGAATATGTCGGAATTATGCCTAGATCTGTACTTGCATCACGAGAAAGATAAAGGTTCACACTTTTACTTAAGTCAATCAATAAATATATATTCCCATAATCATAAAGCGCTGTACTACATGGGATTATATCATAAGAATAGATGTCTTAATGAATCCTTAACTTATTTTATAAAGTCTTTACAACAAGAATGGAATTTTTATGAAGGGCATGTACAGATTGCCGAATGCTATGAAGGAATTGGGCAATTGCAAGAGGCTGCAAAACATCGCAAAATTTCAAATCAAATTAGGAGCTAGCTTTCTTTTATAATGGATCGAAAATCTCTCCTAAAAGCAATATAAGAAAAGGGAATGCTTACCAGATAAATCACTCCAAAAGCTAGTAATGTGACCCACATCTCTTTGATAAAGACAGCCACTATTAGACATACCACAATAAGCACAGGGAGAGCTTTTGTCGCTGATATATTTAACCTCACATTTCTTAATGAGAATGTAGGTAAACTGGATATCATTAACACTGCAATTAAAGTGACCCACAATAAGAGAATCGTAGAATAGTCTAGTATATCGAATGGCAACCTAAATCTTGAACAGACAAACTCGACTGACATGGGTAATAATACTAAGCCAGCTGCTGCTGGAGAAGGAACTCCAATAAAGTAATTCTTACTTACTTTTGGTTTTTGCAACTCTTCTTGTGACATAACATTAAAGCGAGCTAATCTGAAAGCACAGCACATGGTATAAAGTAAAAACGGAATCCAGTACCATCCAAGAATCTCGTATTCTTGAGGGGGATTAAAATTCATGGAATCTTTTATCCACAAAAATAAAATTATACTTGGGGCAACTCCAAAACTTATTGCATCTGCAAGGCTATCAAGTTCCGCACCAAAGCGGGAAAAAGCTCTAAGTAGTCGAGCAGAAAGCCCATCGATCATGTCGAAACATGCCGCAACCAAGATACATATAACTGCATTTTCCCAATCTGAATCCAATGCAAAGCGAATACCAGTCAATCCAGTGCATAAACCAATCGTCGTAAAGATGTTTGGTAGAAGCTTAGAAAAAGAGAGGTTTTTTGTTTTCGATTTTATTGGAGTTTTCTTTTACGAAACCAGAAGATTACAAGTCCTGAGGTGCCTTCTAGGAACGCTATGCTCTAATCCATAGCTTCTGTTAATAATTCTATGCCACAATTCTGCGTGTGCTTTATCATGGGGATTGGAAATTCCTGACACAGTACAATCAAATGAATCCGTATAAAAGATAAAATAATGGTTTCCAGATTTGGTGTTCTCTAGGTCAGGCATTAGGGTTTTTTTGTTAATAAAATCAAATTCTTTGATAAGAAATTCCGTGTGGCTTATGAATCCAGACGAAATTTCGACTTGGGCTGTCTTAGGAACCTCATTAATCAAGTTAAGATTCCTTATGTCTGAAAGTATTCTTGATACGCGAAGCATAACTCGACTTCGGTAATCCAGGATATCTATGTAAGTTGCGGTTCCGCGGTCTGGAAACCTCGCTAAGCGAAAAAGAAACTTGCCAGATTTTGGACTAGGCAAATTTAGTTCTGCTACTATAGTAGAAGAATACTTTTCAAGAATTTGGGGATAAAGCATCATGTTAGACAGACAGTTAAACTATAAGCAGAAAAGATGCCAAGAGGTGTCTAATCGGTTATCTCATTCTGCCAAGTTTCTTTCCATTCTTTCATGCTTTCTTCTTTATTCTTCTTGCCGTAGGGAATGGGACCCAAATGAACAATTTCAAAATGATGTTGAGATCCTTGCAAAACAGAAAGAACAAGATATCTGGAATCAAAAAAATCAAGCAAAGGAAAACCTAAGCAACCTTCATTCAAAATTGACGAAGAGCATAGTCCAAGGGTTAAATTTGAATGAGTTTCAAAATCTGGTTGGGGAAAATGCAACCATATTAGCTCAAAAAGAACAAAGCGGGGTTCGGTGGTTGATTTTGAGATATCAGTGGGATGATATAGTAGAAAACTATTTCTCTAAAACCTCTGAGGAATACAGGCAGTGCTCAAAGCAAAAACAATATATTGAGATTACTGCCAAAAACTCTTTAATCATTTCAGTTACTTGGTTGTAAACCCAGTTCAATCCCCGATTACTTTTTCAATTGTTACGATTAATTTAACTACACATCCATCACTTATCATAGATGGCACAATAGAAGAGAGAGTCCAACCTTTCTTACTCAAATCATTCAATTTATCAGAAAGCAATTTTGAGAGTATGTTTGAATAATCATCCCCCTTAACTCGAATACCCTCTGGTTCAACAATGAAAACTTTATAGGTTTTTGACATGGAAACTGTTGTTGTTTGGTCTACTATGCTTCTATTTTAGTACTAGTATCTTTTTCTGATCCGTAATACTTGTTATAATATTTATAGCGGAAGTACCCATACCCATAATAGCCTGAGTAATAATAGCCTGGGGTTTTTTTCTGTGGTAAATCGTTTAAAACAACCCCTAATATATTTGCGCCTGTCTCTTCGATATTTTCGATTAGATTCTTAGCGACTTTTCTTGAAACTTTACCGTATCTGGTAACAAAAAGCACCTCTTCTGCTTTTCTAGCAATAGCAAGAGAATCAGGAAATAAGCCAATCGGAGGACTATCAATTATTATAACTTCTGCTAAACTTTTCAAATGGTTTGTAACCATTTCAAATTCTGCGCTCTCCAGTATTTCAGTGGCAGCTCTAGTTTTCCCCCCCGAAGGTAGGATATATAAATTATCGTGAATTGGGTGCAATGTTTTGTCGGTCAACTCACGCAAGTTTTCAACCCCATTCTTTGCTTCATTGATAAGAGTCAAAAGTCCGTTATCATTACTGATTGAGCAAAACTTATGAAGACCCGGACGTCGCAAATCAAAATCGATAAGTATTGTTTTTCTTCCGTGATTCGCACAACTGAATGCTAGGTTTGCAGATATGAGACTCTTTCCTTCACTTGGTATAGCTGAAGTAACCAAGATTATTTTAGGATAATCAGCATTAGAATTCATCTGAATTCTACTATACATACTACGAAAAGATTCAGTTAATCCATCGTCTAGATCATTACCAACTATTAGTGGCCTTTTAGTTTCTTCTACTTGTGATATTTGAGGAATTCCCCCGATTAGGTCCTTACCAATAAAGACATCCACATCCCAAGGAGACTTAACTCGATTATCTACAAACTCTAAGAGTATAGGGACAATAATAAAGACTGCAAAAAATATAATTAAACCCTTTTGTTTAATTGCGTTTTTATCTGGAGAAAATGGCCCTCCTGGTAATGAAGCAAAGTTTTCTTTATGAAGAGGGTCATCCTGTTCTGATGGTAAAGATTGCTCTATTTTTACATCATTTAGTCTTTTGTGTATCTGGTCTGTGCTTGCTCTTACAACACTCAGTTCTCTTTTGTAATCCTCAAGTCTTTCTTCGATTTCACTTAATTCATTAGACTGTAACTGGACTTCTTGCATAGCCATTGTAAACTCTCCTTCCTGGTGTTGTAATTCCAGTAACTTATCTCGAGAATCATCGATTGCAGATTTGACTTCTAAAGCAAGTGCTTTCTTAACATCTTTAACTTGCTTTGCATTAGAAAGCATTTTGGGGTGCCTTTCTAAATAACCAGGCTCAAGTTCTTGGTAGTCACGCCTCGTTTTCTCCAAATCAAAAAGATTTTTTCTTAATGCAGGCACACTACCGTAAGATTCAATTGCGTCGATCTCAAAGAACTCTTTTATCATTGCAATGTCAGTCTCAATATCTTGCGATTTGAGAGACTCATTTTGGACACCAATATTAACTCTGACATTAATAATTTGCTTAAGCAGTGTGGTGATTTTTATTTGCTCCAGTTTTGACTTTGTAATTTCAGACTGATATTGGCTTTTACGAGCAAAAATACTATTTTTTGCGTCTTCTAAATAAGGGATGTTCTTTCCCTTCTTAAATTGAGACATTTCTTGAGCGATTCGTCTTTCCTCGCTTTGTCTATTTTCGAGTAAAAGTTCAAGCAAATTTCGAGCAGATTCTACTTTTTCACTCTTTCGGCTTTTGTGCAGCTTCTCGTATTCCAACTGAACGGTGTCGGCAATGATTTGAGCACCCCTTGCACTGCGAGAAATTGCAGAAATTGTAAACCTTGGATTTCCCGCAGATGGGGGCGTAACGCTAACTGAATAACTAACCGTACTTGCTACCCCAATAGGAATGCCTTCCTGCAAAAATGGGGCAAGTAATATTGATTTGTACTCAGGGTTTTCTGATATTTTTTGCACCACATTAACCCGTAATTCCTGACTGTTAATTCCATCGAGATGCCTTGAGATTAATGTATTAATTTGACTGCTTCGATCTACTTTTTGCAAATTGATAATTGCAGGTGGGGGAATTAGCCTAAAAGACGACTCTGATCTGAAGAATTCGGGAACTTGTAACTCTTTGTAAACAAACCCAAGTGCAATTGGAAGAGCAAGCGTCACCGCGAGAAGCCATCGATCTCTGATTATTAATAGAAAGTCAGAAATACCTCTTACACGACCCTTGGGCTTTGTGGACAAAGGACGGTCTATATCTTCAAAACTATCATCCATTATATTAATCTTTCTGGCACTTCGATTCTGTCTCCAGGATAAATCCAGAATTTTTTGCTGGTACCAAATCTAACCAAGCCTTTACTAAGCCCCTCAACATCTACAGTGTAAGTTTCTGTTTTTACAGCGTTGCCTCTTTCATCATGTATGGTACGGGTAACATAAACTTTATTTTTTCGCGCGATTTCAGAAAAACCACCAGCTCTAGAAATTACCTCTACAATGTTCATTGCCTCCACTTCGGGAGGAAAAGTGTATGGCCCTTTTCTATTTACTGATCCTGTCAGAAAGATAACTCTTTCTGAATAATCCGTGACAAATACATTAATTATGGGATTTCTAAAGATAAGATCAGTCTGGTATTTCCTTATAGCTAGGGCTTCAATCGCTTTGGTGTTTAAACCATTTACCTGAATTTCACCGATATATGTCAGCCGGATTTTTCCTTCGCGGCTTACAATGTAATCACCAGAACACTCTTGTTGACCTCGAACATTAAGCTGTAACTTATCACCATATCTAACCTTATAGCCAGTAGGGTCTCGTATAATTGATGGATCATTATTGAATGAGCTTTGGCTCATCAAGGGATAACAAAAAACAAGTAGAAAAATAAAAAGTAATTTTTTCACGAGATAAACCAGCACACATTAAAAAGTTCCATTAATCTGGGCTTTTAAAATATGGCGCCCATAGGATTCAGAGCTACGATCAATGATACTGTAGTCATATCCTCCCGTCGCAGAGAGGAATTTATTAATCGTTTTAACAATCGAGATTCCAAAGCCATAAGTGTTCATAGAATTTGATTCGCCCGTTAAAATAGGATTAATTGGATCATATGGATAACTATATTCGACATCGCTTGCACTAATGTAAGCCGTCCCAGTCAAATCTTCGACAAATCGATGACTAACCGACATCCGTGCAGTCGTTGAAAACGAAGAAAATCCTTGAGCTGAAGGAGAAAAAGATCTGGAGAGGTCAAAAGTGGACGATGTTTTATAGTTATATTTATAGGATAGCCCAAGCCCAAGGGTTAGATCATTTTGGTCGGGATTGTTAGCTTCATCAAAATTTAGGAGGGTGTAGCCTAAATTTGCATTTCCAGATAGTTTTGAAGAATAACTGCCATCGGCACCAAAGGAGATGCTGTGTGATTTACTGTCAATTAAGTTGGGCTGGGGTCCTTTACTTTTAGATCTTGAAAACGAATATTCAGAGTAAAAGTCTAGTTTCTCTGAATAGATGTAAAAGGCACGCAAATGTATAGGTAAAGTTGAGAAATCTTGGTACGGACGAGGACCAGTTGATCCAGCTTGATATTGTTGTAATGAATAGTTGGTGCCCCCTCCCAAACCAAATTTAGAACTATGATTATATCGTATGTTCAGCCCCGAGGTGAAGTAAGTGTAAGAAACAAGATCTTGCTCTAAGACGCTAGCGGAAATATTCTGTCCAAGATCAAAGACGGCTTCAAAACGAATTTTTGCATTGTTGGAAATACGCTTCTTCTTGGATAGGGTTTCGTCGAAATCGATACTAAAAGAAGTAACTGGAATCACATAGCTCTTGTCATTGTTCTTAAGATATTGGGCAATTTCAACTCCAGCTGATCCCGAAAACTTAAAGAGGCTTACCTTTTTCGCAAGATGAACTGCCGGAGAAAATTTTAATATGAAATCATCTTCACTTTTAAGTTCATCAACAGGAATACCAGTGCCTGGGTTGCCTCCACTATTTTTCAATTGGTTATAGTAATTCGATGGGATCCCAAAAACTCTAGAGTCATAAGTTGCCGAGGCAAAACCACTAACCTTTACTTGTCCAAATAAGGAGCTATCCCATTCTGCATTTAGATTGAAGCCTGCAGTCGCACAGAATAAAGCAAATAGAAAAATTCTAATTTTATATTTCATTAAAGGGATGCTACGATTGAATTTAACGAATTAAATCTTGTCAATCACATCGTACACATGCTTTCCATGGGTTTGTTGAACTCAACTCAAAAAATATTTTTATGTCTAATTATTATTAGTTCTTGGTTTAGAGCTGGACTTGATCTCGCATGGTTTAATCAGCTATGGCTGTTTTTTTTCATATTGTTATTTTTTCGAGGAATGCTGATTTTAAAAAATGATTCCCTCAGGAACTTAGCTTTTCCACTAGGATTCTTTTTTTTCTGTGGGATATTAGTAATTACATCATTCAATAATTTTACTTTTACAAATCCGACAACCCAACAACTGGCAGACTTAGATATCGAATCCTATTTATTGAAAGAAAAGAATATTCAAAAAGTCATTACTGTTTCCGATACTCTCAAAAAAACTTTACCATATTTTGATTCTGACCCCAAGCGGGCTTTGGCATTGTATCTCCACTCAAAAAATGAAATTGAAGACTCTTATCAGATAGGAGATGAGAGTGTAGGTTTATTAAATAACATCCTGTCCTCAATTTGGTCTGTTCCAAATCCATATCTACCTACCCAAATTATAGAGCATGAAAACTCTATAATAAACTATTCGGTTTTTATTTCTCAGCTCTTTGTTGGCATTATTGCCTACTTACTTTTCAAGACACGAAGTTCCATCAGAAATTTCATTGCGGGTTTGATCATCTCATCTGTTATCCTTGCGATTGCTGGAATGATTCAAAAAATTCATTATTTTCCTGCAGACGACCTAAAAGAAATATGGGGCATTTGGGATACTCCTGAACCCAGATATTTTTACGCCAGTTTCACCTACAAAAACCATTGGTCTGCGTTCGTATTACTTGTTATCTCTGCGACCATAGGATTATTGTTTCATGCTTCTAACTCTAAATATCGCTTGCGCTATTTTGAAAGCAAGAGCATTTGTTTGTTAGGTGGTTTGATTTCATTGATCATAACTATTCCTCACTCTGGCTCGAGATCTGGGCTCCTAATCCTATTGGTTTTATGCACATTGTCGATGTACTCGATAGGCTTTAAGAAAAGCATCATTAATTTCAAAAAAAATACATTTAAAATATTCATAGCCATCATTGTTGTTCTGCTAGGTGGATTTTTGATTAGCAAGAGTACCACGAGGGAAATGATCAGTACCACAAATTCTCAGATTAGTAGTGACGAAACCCCTTTGAGAATTCTACTTTGGACTGATCTTTTGAAACAAATATCTGGCAAAACATTCTGGGGGTATGGTTACGATTCCTACGGTGCAATCAATCCACTTTTCCAATCTTCAGAAATTAGAATTATAAGAAATAAAGGACTTGAAAATGCTCACAACCGTTATGTTCCATTAGTTGGTCATGGACACAGTGATCTGCTCGAATTTCTAAGTGAATTTGGATGGGTAGGCTTTACTTTTATTTTATTCCCAATCTTTTTATTATTACTGAGAAACTTCATATTCTGCCCCTCCATTTTGATACAGTCCATTTCTGCTGGATGCTTGTGTTTTGTCCTTTACTGTTGCATTGATTTTCCCACAAGAACACCTGCTTGCCTCATTCTTTTTTCAGTTCTAGTTGGTTTATCACTGAAATACACAAGGCTCAGGTTTTCGAAATAATTTAGAATTTTCTGTTGCAAAATCATTTCAGTTGAGCTGACTTTGTAGATGTGCCCTTCCATAAAGTTAAAGTATTAGCGTTTTTTGCTTCCTACACTGTAACTGCGGTTACAGCTGTACACTCTCAGTCTCTAAACAAATCTCTGATTGAGAGCACAATTCTAATCAACATCGACTCGATTAAGGATAAGGAAAACTACCTTCCGTCTGGTAGGAGAGTTCTTAGTGCCATTCAAGAATCGGAGATTGAAAACAGCATTCAATTTGAAAAATTGGAACCGGAACTTGATGAAAGCCAGGACTTAATCGACGGGATGAAAGCTGTGTTTCAAAATATTAACATCGAACAATCAGAAGAAGCACTTTCACATGCAGTAGATTACCTAGCTAAAAACAGAGTTGCTTTCGCGCTTACCGACGAAGAAATAACTTCTGGTTTATTATCTGTTATAAGTGCTTTTCTCGAAGTTTTCCCTGAAGACGAACAACTGCTACAGGTCCCACAAACTGTTTTTAGTTCGATCATACCTGAATGGGTAGATAAATGGAAGTCATCTGCTAATAAGTGGGTGAATCTCATTACTCATGCCTTAGTTCAATCAGTAGCTGAAGATAAAGCTGCCTTGATGTCAGGTGCAGTTATAAAGTCGCTTTTGTCTCTTATCAATGATGGACAAGCTAACCCAGAGATCGGATTCTACGCTGGAATCGAACCTGTTGAAAACTTTGAGACTCCAAATGAAAATATGAAGTTCGATGGAGATCTTGGCCGGTTTTTAAAATTTGATCCTATAAAAACTGATCTCATTAGATCTGCCGTATACAGTATTTCTTCGAGTCTCTTCACTTCCGAAACCATGACGGAAGAAAAAATTAGTACGCTTACTCAAGATCATTCCAAATCCATTATAGAAGAAACCTTTTTGTTCATGAAAAACTTGGATGGAAATAACGCTATATTCACTTACGAATTAACAAAAGTAGTTTCAAATGCATTTGTTATGGGAAGCGTTGCTTCCATGATTGATGACGAAGATTATAACTCAAAAGAATATCCTTCATTGGTTGCTAAAGAGGCATCTGAACAAATTGCGTTTCATGTAATTGATGAGACTCTAAATTTGAACATGGAGGAGGAATGGGATCTCAAAAGGCTTGCTGAAGCCACATCATTTGGATCTTCCGTTGGTGCTCAAATGGCATCTATTCTTGAAAAATCCATGGATTTCACTCCAAATTGGGAAAAATACGAACGCAAACAACTGGCAAAATCTACCGCTGAAGGAAGCTCCTTTGGACTAACTTCTGCTAGGATCAACCAAGCCAAAGAAAACCTCGACGCTGCGGCAAATATCGATGAAAGTGAGGGGATTGCTGAGAATGCCAGGAATGATTTGCTTAGCATTTCTCAACACAGCGCAATGGGTTCATTGATTGGAAATGTGGGTATTTCGATTTACTACCCTAATCCCTTAGATAGATTAGCTCTGATTAATTCTGCTGCCCAAGGAGCTACTGCAGGTAGTATCACCGGTGTGAGTAGCTATGATTTGACTAAGAAAAATGATACCGGTTCCAAAACCACCGAAACATTCGATATTGAAATAGCCCGTTCAAGCAGCAGCGGTGCAGCCTTCGGAGCAACATTCGAAACTATTGCACTTACGGATGCGAATCCCAAAGATTTTTCCTCCGATAGTACGACTCTTAATGTAGTGCAAGCTGTTACTTATGGTTCAACATTTGGTGCTATAACTGCTGGAAATGATCCGGAAGTTGGTGCACCTGCCGCAGATGCCGTTATTTTTAAGCAAGCCACGAAACAAGGCGCCATTGAAGGTTCTCTGAATGGGGCGAGTCTCGGAACAGGCTCCTCAGAAGAAAATATTAATACCAATGACCTACGCTCTCGATCTTCGATTGTAAAAGCAGCGGCTTCCACCAACGCACAAGCAGCTGCAGATGCAAGTAGTAGTATGGCAACCAAGGCGATTCGTACGAGCACTTCAGACATGCTCATGCTGATGAAAAAATTTAACATTAATCCCAGGCTTACGAACCCGACAAAGATTTTTAATAACAAAACCAACAATAACGAAGAAGACGAATTTTTATTCGAAGATAATTTAAAAGTGGCTTCACCGATTTAATTGAAGTTGGACAAATTTATCTCCTTGTATTAACAAGGCACATTTTATGAGCAAAACACTTCTTTTATGAATTCTTCGGATATTGGTTTAATTGGACTGGCGGTTATGGGGCAAAACCTAGCGTTGAATATTGCAGATCATGGCTTCAAGACCTCCGTTTTTAATCGCACTTTTCTAAAAACTAGAGATTTCCTTTCAGATCATAGCCACACCCAATTGGTTGGGTTTGAGAAACTTGAGGAATTTGTAGAGTCTTTATCCAAACCTAGAAAAATTATTATTATGGTTCAAGCGGGTTTTGGTACAGATGCAGTAATTGACTCCTTGTTACCACTTGTAGAAGAAGGTGATGTAATAATCGATGGTGGTAATGCGAAATGGACAGATACCATCAGAAGAGAAAAAAATTTAGCGGACAAGAAAATTCATTTTATTGGATCTGGGGTAAGTGGTGGTGAAGAAGGAGCTAGGCTTGGACCTTCTCTTATGCCTGGAGGAAGTAAAGAGGCATGGAATTTAATAAAGGACATCTGGACCAGTATTTCAGCTAAAGTTGATTCCTCGAGCGGAAAGCCCCTTTCAGGAGGTAAACCTGGTTCTCCTGCCCAAGGAGGCGTCCCCTGCTCTGCTTATATTGGACCCAATGGTGCCGGTCATTATGTTAAAATGGTCCATAATGGAATTGAGTATGGAGACATGCAAATGATTTGTGAAGCATACCATATTCTCTCCTCCATTGGGGAAATGGATTCCTATGAAATTGGTCAAGTATTTGAAAAATGGAATGAAGATATCCTAGATTCTTTTCTCATCGAAATTACTGCTGATATTCTAAAGCAATCGGATCCTTCTACTGGAAAACCATTTGTCGAAATCGTACTTGATACTGCAGGTCAAAAAGGAACTGGGAAATGGACATCGGTCAACGCGTTAGACATGGGTGTCGCTGCTCCAACGGTTGCAGAAGCTGTTTTTTCAAGATGCTTAAGTGCAATTAAGGAAGAGCGATTAGCAGCATCAGAAATTCTTACTGGGCCTAAATTGAGTAAGTTTGATGGAGATAAGTTAGAGTTTATTGATTCAGTTCGTGATGCATTATATTGCTCTAAAATTTGTTCCTATGCACAAGGTTTTCAGCTGATGCGTGAAGCCCAAGTCGAGTATGATTGGAATCTAAATTTTGGAGAAATCGCAGAAATTTGGAGAGGTGGTTGTATTATAAGGGCTGCTTTTCTTCAAAAGATTACAGAAGCATTTAATCGAGATTCAAATCTCTCGAATCTGCTAACCGATGATTATTTCAATGATTGTATTACTCATTATCAATCCAATTGGAGAAAGATCATTTCCTTAGCCACCATGAATGGCATTCCGATACCAACCTTCTCATCTGCCCTTTCTTATTACGATGGTTACAGAACTGCATGCTTACCTCAAAACCTCCTACAAGCTCAGAGAGATTACTTCGGTGCCCACACTTATGAACGGGTTGACCAACCGAGAGGACAATTTTTTCATTTGGACTGGCTTGATACTGAACGCCCACAACAAAGAATAAATTGAGGGGCTTTTACCCCAATTTGTGGTTAAGATTTAAATATTGGGCCTTCACCAAGCTGTAATCTTCTTCTTTTGTGGAGGTATCGATAATTACATCAAAGCGACCTGCGACCTTAATCTCCTCAAAAGCAGTATCTAATCTTTTTTTTATTTCCTGACTATCATCCGTTCCCCTGTGCTTGAGTCGTTGCTTAAGTTGTTCGATAGAATTTGGCCGAATAAAAATACTACAACATATTAAATTGCAATTCTCAATCGTCGAAATCTGAGTTTGAATAGACTCCGCACCATTAACATCAATATTCATCAGAAGGTTTACATCCTTATCTATATTGATGAGGGAGTGCTTTAAAGTTCCGTAGTAATTTCCATGAATTATTTCATGTTCTATGAATTTTTGATCTTTAATCTTTTCGACAAATTCACTTTTTGAAAAAAACAAATAATCAGTCCCATTTTGCTCCCCAGGTCTAGGTTTTCTTGAAGTTGCAGTTACTACCCGTACCAATTTCGGATAAAACTCATTTAGTAAGCGATCACAAATAGTTGTTTTTCCAACACCAGCAGGTCCAGATATAAGTAAAAGGTAACCAGCCATAAAACATTAATCTATAAAAAGACTCCAGAAATGAACAGTGATATTGAATTAATAAGGAGAAAATATCCCAAAACCATTAGCCGTTTTGGTTTGTCATAAAGATAGGTGATCAAATCTCTCATTCGATAGGGCCAGGCACCAAAATAAAGCGCACAAATAATTAATAAATAAGTAATGGATACTAAAACCAGTCTACTCAGAGGTTCCTGTAAAAAGGCTGCATCCAATACTTCCCTACTATATAGTAACAAAGTTATTGAAAAGCCTCGAACAGCTAAAAAATCTTTAGTGAAAATAAATGAAGAAATAAGTATAAATAAGGTTACAATCGTAATGACAGACTTGTAGTCCCCAAAATCAGCCTCACCTAGGTTTAAGACATGCCTGTATAAAAACCAAATACAACCTCCTGACATAAATAAAAGTGACAATTTTTTTGATCTTGGAAAGTCCTTTATTGAACCGTCCAATTTTTCATTTTTCGCCAATAAACAACCACCTAAAATAAGAAAGGCAATTGCGGTAATCATTGTAAAAATTAAAAGCATTATAATTAAGAATATCTAGTTTAGTTTTCCAAACAATGTATGTGCCGTCACATCCATAATCTCAATATTTTTAGTTTGTCCGATTAGCGTTTGATGAGCTGGAAAAACAACTTTTCGGTAACAGAGTGTACGACCAAACAGCTTGCCCTCCCCTTTTCGTGCATGCCCTTCAACAAGAACTTCTAGCGTCCTTCCTAAAAGTTTTTGATTAGAATCCAAAGACTGATCCTCTAATAAATCTAGGAGTTCTTTATTCCTCGACTCCTTAACTTCTTGCGGTACTTTATCGATTAATACAGCTGCCGGAGTTCCAGATCTTTCACTGTACTTGAATATAAATGCCATTTCGAAACCGCATTTAATAAAAGCATCTTTAGTAAATTCAAAATCCTCAGAATCTTCACCCGGATATCCAACAATTACATCGGTACTAATTCGCATGCTCTTATTTGTTTTTCTGAGTTGATCCACAAGTTTAATAAATTTTTCACGGGTGTAGGGACGATTCATGGATTTAAGAATTTTATTAGAACCGCTTTGCATCGGCAGGTGTGCGTAGGAGCCTAGTTTTTCCAGCCTACCAAAAGCTTCAATCAAATCTTCCCCAAAAGAGATCGGGTGAGGGGATGTAAATCTTATACGCTCAATACCATCAAGACAATGAATTTTATCCAGTAACTGAACAAAAGGTGTCTTGCCATCCACTTTCTCAAACTTCCCTCGACCGAAAGCATTAACGATTTGTCCCAATAAGGTCACCTCTTTGATTCCATTATTAGATAGTTCCTCAACTTCAGTCACTATATCATCGATAGAACGGTACCTTTCCCTACCCCTAGTTTTAGGAACAATACAAAAAGAACAATTCATGTTACATCCCTGCATGATAGAAACAAAAGCAGAAACCTTATTTTTAGGATTTGTTACATGATGTTTTATTTCGCTTTGTGAATCCTTTTCTTCTTCCAAATGTATCTGAGGAACTCGGTTTTGATGGCTTGTCTTGCGTATATCATCTAAAAAGTCGGGGATTCGATGAAATTTCTGTGTACCAACCACCAGGTTTAAATCAGGGAGAGAATCAAGCAGTTGTTCGCCTCTATTTTGAGCCATACAGCCCATAATTCCCAAAATGAAATCTTTATCTTTTTTTCGAGAAAACTGTAAGATACCTGCCTTGCCAACAGCTTTTATTTCTGCCTGCTCCCTGACGCTACATGTATTTAGCAAAACGATATCTGCAGATTCTTCGGACTGAACGAGTTCGTAACCGCGTGCTTTCAATTTTGCCGCAACATCCTCAGAATCTCTTTGATTCATCTGGCAACCGTAAGTTTTGATGTATACTCGATTCATCAAAGTTCTATAATGATACTAAGCTAATTCAGGGTCAATCGATAAGCCCAACCAGTTCCTCTAAATCGTTAATCACTGAGTTTGATACCTCCAAGAGCCGATTTTCAGAATTATGACCTTTGGAATATAAAATACAGTCAACTTTGAGATCCGTAGCGATCTCGAAATCATGCAATGTGTCCCCGATCAGTAAGATTTTTGAAGTGCTTGTTTGGATTTGATTTAGGTGTTTGAGAGCAATGTCGCTCTTACCGGTTGCATTGGTATGATAAACACCCGAAATTATAGTGAAAAAATCAGATAATTTGTGAAATTTTACAAAATCTAAAACATCTGCAATGTTTCCTGCGGATAAAACGGATTGAGAAATTCCACATCCTTTTATGTAGCCAAGCATTTTGATGCTACTTTGTTGAAGCTTACAAACATGATGATTCTTACGATATTCTTCGATAAATCTTTGGCTTATTTTTTGATATTCTGGACCACAAGATGGAAGACCTAAAGATTTATAATATTCGCAAACAGGAAAAGAAAAGTTGTCCAAATAAAATGCCCGATCAAAAGGCATTATTCCATAATCTTTTAGGATTTGATTCACAATTGCTACGCATAATTCTGCGTCATTCACCAAAGTCCCGTTCCAATCCCATATTATATGCTCGTATTTCATTCCAAATGACAATGTTAGACAATTGGATTCCACACATTTTCAAAACGAGTACTGAGAAAATTTAGAACCTTAAGTTGATTTGGATTATCAAAAACAATAGAAATAAATTCGAAAACATCTTGCTTCATGTAAGAATGAATACAGAGTAATTCTTAAAAATCAATTAATCCCTATGCCTAAACAGAGTACTACCAAAAACGAAAACAAGACCAAAAGCCCTGACCTAGAACTTGCATTCCAGGGAATTAATAAAAAATTCGGAGATGGTGCTTTAATGCGTCTTGGTGATGCCAAGAAAATGAATGTCTCCGTGATTTCAACTGGATCCTTGGCAGTAGACCTTTCTTTAGGTGCAGGCGGACTTCCTCGAGGTAGAATAGTTGAGATCTACGGCCCAGAATCATCTGGTAAAACGACTTTTTGCCTTAGTGTTATTGCAGAAGCCCAAAGAAAGGGAGGAAATGCTGTTTTTGTTGATGTAGAGCACGCTCTAGACCCAAGATATGCTAAGATTGTTGGCGTGGATCTTGACAATCTAATGGTTTCTCAACCTGAAAGTGGCGAAGATGCACTGAATATTACTGAAACACTTATTCGATCTGGTGCAATCGATGTAATCGTATTGGATTCAGTAGCTGCACTTGTATCCAGACAAGAACTAGACGGACAAATGGGCGACGCAACGGTTGGCCTACAAGCCCGAATGATGAGCCAAGCGATGAGAAGGCTTACTGCCGCAATATCCAAAACAAATTGTGTGTGTATTTTTACCAATCAAATACGAGAAAAAATTGGGGTCATGTTTGGTAGCCCAGAAACCACTCCAGGCGGGCGGGCTTTAAAGTTTTTCTGCTCCATTCGAATGGATATTCGTAGAATTGGTCAGATTAAAGAAGCAAATGGAACTGTTACTGGCTCAAGAACCAGACTGAAAATTGTAAAAAACAAAGTTGCTCCTCCTTTCACTGCCTGTGAATTTGATATTATGTACAGTGAAGGCATTTCTAAAACTGGCTCCATTGTAGACTTAGGGTTGGAGCATAATATTATTTCTAAAAAAGGTGCTTGGATCTCATTCGATGGTAATTTGATCGGACAAGGTAGAGAAGCTGCCAAACAAGCCCTTGCAGAAGATGAAAGCTTAATGTCCAAAATTACTGACGCAATCCTTGAAAAAGTTCAAGTAACTGTCGGTTCAGTACTGGCCCAATCATCAGAAGATAACGATTAATTGCTGAAAATTAGGTTAAATACCCAATGTCAGAAACCATCGTTGCCCTTGCTACTCCAGCAGGTGATTCAGCCCTTGCGACCATAAGGATTAGTGGTTCTTTGTCTGAATGCTTCACCAAAGATGCATTATCACTCCCCTACCCTACCCCTCGCCACTCATATCTTGCAAATTACAAAAGTAATGATGCTGAAGTAATCGACCAGGTGATATGTTGCTATTATGAGCAGAATAAATCTTTCACTAATGAGAAAATGCTCGAAATATCATGCCATGGTAACCCTTTAATCGTTCAAAAAATTCTCTCTGATTTAATTTGTCGCGGTGCTCGATTAGCAGATCCAGGAGAGTTTACCAAAAGAGCATACTTAAATGAAAAAATTGACCTTATACAAGCTGAGGCAATCGCTGAGATGATATCTGCGAAAAGTTTACATGCGATTAAGTTGGCGAGAAAAAATTTAGACGGAAACCTTTCATCAATTATTTCAAGAGTACAAACAGGGATATTAAAAGTAAGAGCTAAATTGGAGGCGTTTGTAGACTTTCCTGAAGATGACATTGGTACAGAGAATTACGTCGTAATAGTTTCTCTATTAACTGATATTCAATTGGTTACAGCATCTCTAATAGACTCATCAAATCGAAGATCTATTTTAGATAAAAACTCAAGAGTGATCCTTGTTGGAGCTCCAAATGCAGGAAAGAGTACCTTATTCAATTGCTTTGTAGGTTTCGATCGATCGATTGTGAGCGATATTCCTGGTACTACTCGTGATTATGTATCCAAGTCGTTAATCCTGGATGATATAGGAATTGAACTCATCGATACAGCCGGTCTTAGAGTAACATCTGATCGACTTGAGTCTCTCGGCGTAGACAATACTGTAGAATTAATCGAACAAGCAGATATGGTCATTGCAGTACTTGATTCTTCACTGCCCTACCCTCCCGAGCTTAACGAATTATTAAGTCATTTTATCACGCCAGAAAACTTTGTAATTGTAGAGAACAAATCTGATCTGAAAAAACATAATAACTCAGAAAAATACCCAATTAACGCGGGTATCATTTCTGTAAGTGCCAAAAATAAAGTTGGAATTAGTGACCTCATAAAAAAAATCAAAGAAGTGATTGGTTTTGGAAATGAAAATACAGAGTTAGAGTTTTCAGTTAATCTTAGGCATCAGCAATCTCTTAAAGAAGTAAATGCACACCTACTGAATGCGATTTCATTACTTAAGGACCATCAAGATGATTTAATTATCTTAAGTGAACTAAAACAATCTATTCAGTCCTTAGGTAATATTGTTAAGCCAACCGATAACGAAGAAATGCTTGATCACCTCTTCAAAAACTTCTGTATCGGTAAATGAAAAGCTCCATCGGAGAAAGCAAAGATTTTCCTTATGATGTGATTGTTTGCGGTGCTGGCCACGCAGGTTGTGAAGCCGCCCTAGCCTCTGCAAGAATGGGATCAAAAGTCTTAATTCTTACTGGCAACCTTGACACCATTGCCCAGATGAGTTGCAATCCAGCAATCGGCGGACAAGCCAAAGGACAAATCGTCCGAGAAATAGACGCCCTAGGTGGTGAGATGGGACTAAATGCAGATGCTGCTGCGATTCAGTATAGACTTCTAAACACTTCAAAAGGTCCGGCTGTGCAAGCACCACGCGCTCAATGCGATAAGAAAGCTTATCAATTGAGAATGAAACATATTATTGAATTATCCGAAAATATTTCGATGTTTCAGGCACTCGTTAATGGCCTAGTTCTGGAAAAAGGAAAATGCGTAGGTGTGGAAACTTCTATGGGTATTTGCTTTTACGGGAAAAGCACAATTGTAACCACCGGAACATTCCTTCAAGCATTGATGCATATTGGAAATCAAAAAAGTGAAGGCGGAAGACTTGGCGATCATGTAGCCAAAGGCTTATCCGCTGACTTCAAAAGTTGCGGCATTGAACTATCTAGGTTTAAAACCGGGACTCCGCCGAGACTGTTGGGCTCCAGCATAGATTTCGGCTCCCTGGAAGAACAAAAAGGAGATAAAGAACCAACAAAGTTCGCCTTCTATGACACCAGACCTGACGAAGAAACGTTCCATGTGGAACGTAAAGCCAGATGGTTCCATGTGGAACGTAAGCCATTCATGCCAAGTCAAGTTAGCTGCTTCACTACAAACACAACGAATGAAGTGCACGAGTTGATAAGAAAAAACCTAGACCAGTCACCATTGTATCAAGGAGATATCAAAGGAACGGGCCCAAGGTATTGCCCGAGCATAGAAGATAAAGTTGTCAAGTTTGAGAACAAGGATTCACATAAGTTACACCTAGAACCAGAAGGTCTTGATACCGACGAATGGTACATTAATGGGCTTTCAACTAGTTTACCCTTTGAAATACAGTGCAAGATACTTAAGGAGATTCCTGGTCTTGAAAATGCCAAAATCATTCGTCCCGCTTATGCGGTTGAATACGACTATGCGCAGGCTACGCAATTGCAAAATTCTCTTGAATCCAATAAAGTTGAAAATCTTTTTTTTGCAGGACAAATAAATGGCACGTCTGGATACGAAGAAGCTGCGGCCCAAGGGCTAGTTGCTGGCATAAATGCATCCAATAAGAGCATAGGTGTATCTCCAATCACCTTCGGAAGAGAAGAGGGTTACATTGGGGTCTTAATTGACGACTTAGTAACCAAAGGCACCACTGAACCTTACCGTATGTTTACTAGCAGGGCGGAATACAGGTTATTGTTCAACCATGCAAGTAGCGAGCTTAGGTACCTAGATATATTAAGAAGAACACCTTTAGTTTCTGCAAAAAGGTTAAGCATGATCGAGGAAAAGAATGCTGAAATCCATAAGTGGATAAAAAAAGCAAAAAAAGAGAAAGTGGAAAATAACGACACATTTGCAGATTTGATTCGTAAGGGCAGGGGAGTAGATCAACACTTTCCTGAGTTTAATTGCTTAAAGGCTACAGTCAGAGAAGAAATTCTCTACAGAATCAAATACGAAGGATATCTACTTCGTGAGCTTAGAAATATTGAAAAAATGAAGGACAGCGAAAAAATCCTCATACCAGATAACTTTGATTTTTTAGCTGTTAAAGGCCTAAGAAAAGAAAGCTCGGAGAAACTAGATCGTATTAAACCTCAGACTGTTGCTCAGGCATCAAGAATCTCAGGTGTCAACCCTGCGGACATAAGTGTTCTTATGGTATTATTGGGTAGGAAATGAAATCATACTTGATACAGGCGGAAAAGGAAAGGAAAGTTAGAACCGCTAACATATCTTCTGTTCTATTAGAAAATTTCAAAAAAAATGTATTACCAGTTCAGATCAACCTAGAAATTGGTTGTGGACATGGACATTGGTTAACATCCTATGCCCAAGAACAGCCAAATTCGCTTTATGTCGGCATTGATCTAAGGACAAAGAGAATTGATAAAGCAAAATCAAAGGCAAAAAAAAGATTACTTGATAATATACTGTTTATGAAAGCAGAAGCCGTTGAATTTATAGGTGCACTAAACGATAGCTTCGTTATACATAGCACCTACTTAATGTATCCCGATCCCTGGCCAAAATCTAGGCATTATAAAAGACGTTTGTTTAATGACCGGTTTTTAGAGTTGCTCCTTTGTGTAACCACATCCAACTCGAAACTTTATTTTAAAACCGATCACCAAAATTATTACAATTGGGCTAAAGATTCTGTGGCTCGAAATTCAAACTGGAATTTTTGTAATTCCGATTGGCCACATCATCAGGAAAGTTATTTCCAGAAAATGTTACCGGATAATTACGATTTCTGCATCCAAAAATGCAACCCAGATAAGGGGAGCTAATGGACTGCATTAAGTAAACCGCAATAAGCATCCCATGTGACAGGCAAATAAGTTGCTGATTGACCAATCTCGGCACTGATATTATAAAGTCCTTCTTGAATTTAAAGATATTAGCTAAAGTTATCCCCCTCCTTTTTATAAGCTTCCCTGTATGTGCAGCAGGCGATGGTGTACACCTGAAGGCGGATTCTTTTTATAATTTCATGGGACTACCAATAACCAATTCAATGATAACGAGTTGGGTTGTTTCGGCCTTCATTATAGTTTTAATTAGGATTCTCGTAGGAACCCCGCAACTCATACCCTCAAAGGGTCAAATTATAATTGAATCTATTGTTTCCGGTTTAAGAAATATATTAGAACCAATCGTGGGAAAGCGTGTTTTCTTTCCTTCATTTTGGCTTTTAAGTGGCCTCTTCATCTTCATCATTATCCAAAACTGGTCTGGTCTATTACCTGGTGTTGGAACCATTGGTTATGGTAGTGAAGTCGACAATCATTTCTCTATCAGTAAACCACTGATTCGCCCCGGCAATGCTGATATTAATATGACTCTTGCCCTTGCCCTTGTTTCAAATCTGCTTTGGGTATACTTCATTGTTAAGTACGCAGGAATAAAAGCGATTATTAAAGATTGGTTCGGAAATAAGGCCGATAAAAAAGAGATTCATCTCTTGATGTATGCTTCACTATCCATTATTTTTATATTGGTAGGTTTTATTGAGATTCTTTCCATTGTTTTCCGCCCGGTATCTCTAACTTTTCGACTTTTCGGTAATGTATTTGGGGGAGAGAGTTTACTTCACAGCATGTTTTATTTGGTCCCTCAAATCAACTGGATCCTGCCTGTTCCCTTTTACTTTATGGAAGTACTCATTGGGTTGGTACAGGCTCTGGTCTTTATGTTACTAGTTGCTGTTTACATCGGCTTGATATGCAATCATGAAGAAGGCGAGGAACACTAATTTATGTTTCGTGACTATGAACAAATCGTAGGCGAGCACTAACCATCATAAACTCATAACTATAATCTAAAATGATCGAATTACTAGCACAAGCTCAGGAAGTTGCCCAAACAGCCTCCGATATTAATGCATCCGAAGCTGCTCAAGCAGTAGCAGAAGAAGCCTCCCAAGTCGCGCAAGGTATCAGCGGTAGCATTCAAGGTGGACTCGGTTGCCTAGGGGCTGCCATAGGCGTAGGAATTGTCGGCATGAAAGCGGCTGAAGCTGTGGGAAGGAACCCAGATGCTTCGGGTAAAATTCTGGTTCAGTCAATTCTCGGCATGGCACTTGCCGAAGCGGTTGCTTTCTACTCTTTATTTCTTTAATCGTCCTCGAGCTATCAGGGCCCTAATTTAATGATGAGCACGATCGCAAGTATTACTGAAACTGCCCAAGATATTGCCTACACATTTGGCGTGGACTGGCCAATGCTTGTTGCTCAGTCAATTAATTTTTTAATTGTCGCATTCGTTATCTGGAAGTTTGCTTTTAAAAATGTTTTATCCACTATCAAGGAAAGGGAGAAACAGATTGCAGACTCTTTAAAAAATGCAGACCGTATCAAGCTCGAGTTAGAGGAAACGGAGAAAAAACAACAGGAAACCCTTCAGGAAGCCTCCTTATCCGCTAAAAAGACCGCATCCGAAGCACAAGATAAAGCCAAAGCTTTTATCGAGTCTCAAAAAGAAGATGCAAGAAAACAAGCAGAGGAAATTGTCGCGAAAGCCAAAATCTCTATGGAACAGGAAAGAGAAAAAGTTCTCAAGGAAGCCCGTGAAGAAATTGCATCTCTGGTCATCCTCACCACCACAAAAGTACTCCAGAAAGAGCTTACCGAAGAAGAAAAATCAAGGTTTTCAAGTTCTGCCATCGATGATTTAAAAATCAACCATTAATTCTTAGATGCCAGCTACTATCAAACAGAGAAGATTAGCGAAAAGCTTGTTGCAGCTTTCTTTGTCTGATGAAGGAAGAATTAAACGAAATTCCGTGGAAGAAATTCTTGAGTCCCTGCGCGTGTCTCGTCCTACCGGCTTGGTCACCATTCTAAGGCTTTTTCTCCATCAAATACGACGCCATGAATATACTTATCATGCCCGTGTAGAATATGGCGGAAAAGAAGGGGAGAAACTCTCAGAAAAAATCCTCGAAAAACTTAACCAAAATTCAAGTAAAGCTTTAGATCTTACTGTAATTGATAATCCTAAACTAATCGCCGGTTGCAAAATTCGTCTGGGTGATGATGTTTATGAAAATTCAATTTCAGACAGGTTAAATAAACTTCAAAAAACTTTTCTATAATTTAAAATATTACTCATGAGTTCTATTACTGATCTGATCCGCAAGGAAATTGAAAATCTCTCGACCGACGCCACTCGTACAAATGTCGGTACCATCACTACACTCGCTGATGGCGTAGCTAAAGTGGAAGGACTTTCGAAAGTCATGTTCAATGAAATGGTAGAGTTCCCTAATAATATCCTAGGAATTGCTCTTAATTTAGAGGAAGATTCTGTAGGATGTGTTCTTCTCGGAGATACTAGTTCTCTTAAGGAAGGCGATGAAGTTCGAACCACTGGAAAACTCCTTTCAGTACCTGTGGGTAAGGCATTACTTGGTAGGGTGGTGGACGCAGTCGGTAGACCTATTGACGGAAAAGGTACTATCGACTCTGATCAATCTTTCCCAGTGGAGAGAATCGCTCCTGGCATTATCCCCAGAAAATCCGTTGACCAGCCATTACAAACAGGAATTATGGCCGTAGATTCCATGGTTCCTATTGGCAGGGGACAGCGTGAACTCATTATTGGTGACCGGTCCACGGGTAAAACAACCATTGCGATTGATACCATCATCAACCAAGCAAAGATCAACAAACAAGGGGAGAAATCTGGTGATCCTGACTTTCGTCCAGTGTACTGTATCTATGTTGCATTGGGTCAGAAAAATTCAAATGTCGCTCGCACGATCAAAGCACTGGAAGAGAAAGGTGCAATGGAGTATGTTACCATTGTATCGGCACCCGCAGCCGACAACCCTGCGAATCAATACCTCGCTCCCTATTCCGGTTGTGCCATGGGAGAATGGTTCATGGAGAATGGAATGGATGCCCTAATTGTTTATGATGATTTATCTAAACATGCGGTTGCTTACAGACAGATCTCTTTAATTCTTAAAAGACCATCTGGTAGAGAAGCTTACCCTGGTGATGTCTTTTATCTTCATTCCCGTTTACTTGAGAGATCCGCCCGCTTAAATGAAAATAGTGGTAACGGTTCCCTAACCGCCTTGCCCATTATCGAGACTCAAATGGGTGATGTTTCTGGTTACATTCCTACCAATGTTATATCAATTACCGATGGCCAAATCTTTTTGGAAACGGACCTATTTAACAAGGGAATCAAGCCCGCCGTATCCGTAGGTTTATCCGTATCCCGGGTCGGATCTGCTGCCCAGATTAAGGCATACAAGAAAGTTGCTGGTAAAGTTAAACTCGAACTCGCTCAGTTTCGTGAACTCGCTGCATTTTCTCAATTTGAGTCCGACCTTGATGCTTCTACCAAGGCACGCCTAGACCGTGGTGCAAGAATCGTCGAAATGTTCAAACAAGGTGCATACAACCCAGTCCCTGTAGAAGTTCAAACCGCAGTTATGTGGGGCATGCAGAACGACTTTTTTGATTCGATTGCAGTTGATGATATTACTCGTTCGGTTGAGAGCCTGAAGGAATACCTTTCAACCCAAGGAAAAGAACCTTGTGAAGAAATCTATAATTCTGGAAAGCTTGAAGAATCTACGGAACAACAATTACGATCTGCACTAGAGGATTGGAAACGTACTTTTTCCTAATATCTAGTTCTTCGTTTTAAAACCATGGCATCTTCAAAAGATATAAGGAACAGGATAAAAGGCGTCAAAAGTACACGCCAGATTACCCGTGCCATGCAAATGGTAGCCACATCCAAGATGAAAAAAGCTCAGGATAGTGCTAAATCAGGTAGACCATATGCCTTACTTCTATCTGACATCATTGTATCCATTGCGGACGAATTCGAGGAAATAACGAATTCCTACTTCGCCCAAAAGCCAGTCAAGCATCGGGGTATATTAGTCATTGGAACCGATAAAGGTCTCTGCGGTGCTCTAAATGGTAATCTGTTCCGTCAATTATCAGAAGTCGAAAACTCCGCAAAATTTATTGCGGTTGGGAAGAGGGCATCCCAATTTCTTTCTCGCTCCCATAAAGATCTGATTGCTGACTTTTCCCTACCTGACAAACCCACTTTTTCAGATGTTCGAAAAATTGTTGATTTTCTTCTTCGTAGTTATGATGAAGGCAGCATTGATACCATCGAAGTTCTTTTTACCAGTTTTATAAACACCCTCAGGCAAGAACCAGAACTCGTTAAACTTTTTCCCTTAAATGGTCTCGATGAAATGAATGAGAAATTGCACGATCGATTTGGAGTTCTTGAGCACGAAGTACCCAAAGATAATCGTGAAATTCTGATCGAAGATAGGGATGTTGTTTTAGCTGAATTGGCTGCTTTGTATTTAAAACAAGAAGTCTTTCAACTTATCTTAGAGGCACAAGCCTCCGAACATAGCGCCCGAATGGTAGCCATGAAAACAGCCACCGACAATGCTGGTAACCTTATCGACGACCTTACCTTACAATATAACCGAGCAAGACAAGCTGCAATTACCCAAGAAATTCTGGAAATTTCAGCAGCTTCCTTCTCCGAATAAATTCTATTCTCCTAAAATTATGGAAACAAATAATTCAAAATCCGGAAAAATTATTCAAGTCATTGGTGCAGTTATAGACGCAGAATTCCCCGAGGGTTCGACCCCTAAAATTTATGATGCTCTTGTAGTTACCTACAAACTTGCTGATTCCGATACTGAATCCAAACTAGTTCTGGAAACTCAGCAACACCTGGGTGATAGCCGGGTTAGAACGGTCGCTATGTCTTCGACCGAAGGTATCGTCAGAGGTATGGAAGTTGTAAATACTTCTGCACCAATATCCGTTCCAGTTGGAGAAAAAGTTCTTGGAAGAATTTTTAATGTAATCGGAGAAACCGTTGATAATAAAGGTCCTTGTGGGAACGAGGAAACCAGACCCATCCACAGGCAACCGCCTACCTTAATAGATCAGGATACAGAGGCGAATATTCTTGAGACTGGAATTAAAGTAATTGATTTAATTTGTCCCTTCATTAAGGGAGGTAAAGTTGGAGCTTTTGGTGGTGCTGGGGTTGGTAAAACAGTGGTAATCATGGAATTGATTAACAATATTGCGAAAGCTCATGGTGGATATTCCGTTTTTGCTGGGGTAGGGGAGCGCTCTCGGGAAGGCAATGATCTTTACCAGGAAATGTCGGAGGCTGGAGTTATCAACCAAGACGACATTTCGAAGTCAAAAGTTGCCCTTGTTTATGGCCAAATGAATGAACCTCCTGGAGCCCGGATGCGTGTTGCTCTATCTGGCTTATCAATGGCTGAGTATTTTAGGGATGAGATGGGACAAGATGTCTTATTGTTTGTTGACAATATTTTCCGATTCTCACAAGCGGGTTCAGAGGTTTCTGCCTTACTTGGACGTTCTCCTTCTGCAGTTGGTTATCAGCCTACACTCTCGGAAGAAATGGGGATCCTGCAAGAACGGATTACCTCCACTAAAAAAGGTTCTATTACTTCTTTCCAAGCTGTCTATGTCCCTGCAGATGATCTCACAGATCCTGCTCCTGCAAATACTTTTGCTCACCTTGATTCAACCATTGTTCTGGAACGCTCGATTGCGGAGCTCGGTATTTATCCCGCAGTTGACCCTCTCGCCTCTGTATCCAATGCACTTTCCCCTGATATTGTAGGAGAGGAGCACTTCAAAGTAGCTCGAGGAGTACAGGAAGTCTTGCAATCTTACAAAGACCTTCAGGATATTATTGCCATTCTTGGATTGGATGAATTATCACCCGAGCAAAAACAAGTGGTGTTTCGTGCTCGAAAGATTCAAAAGTTTCTTTCCCAACCCTTTCATGTCGCGGAAGTTTTTACTGGTGTATCCGGTGAGTATGTACCAGTCAAAGACACAATTAATGGATTTAAAATGATTCTGAATGGTGAATTGGACGAAGTGGAGGAAAATGACTTCTACATGAAAGGTGGCATCGACTCAGTGATCAATACTGAAGAATCCTAACCAAACTTTCTTGATGCCAATCTCGCTAGAAATCGTTACTCCAACCGAAACTGTTTATTCAAAGGAAGTGGATCATGTGGTTGTTCCGACCTCGAGCGGGAAAATTGATGTCCTTCCCAATCATGTTCCCGTAATAGACAAACTGATCGCTGGAGACATTAAGGTAGAAAAAGATGGTACAACAGAGTATCTGGCGGTCGGGTCTGGTTTTGTTGAAGTGTATGCTGAAAAAGTATCCCTTCTTACTGATCAGGCAATCAATGTAAAAAATACAGAGGAAAGTGAGATTGAGGAGGCCATTCAACGTGCTGAAAAAGCATTAACCGATGCAAAATCTAGTAACATTGATCAGGCAAAAATTGATAAGTTAGAAGCCGCTGCCCGTTTTGCTTTTGCCCAAAAAATGGCAAAGGGTAAATCTAAGTAATTCCCACCAGTAAAATTTGGTATCCATGGGGTTTTTAATTAAAGTCCCATAAAAACATTACTAATTTTTGAATTCACAAACTGTTAGAATTCCAATAGAAACATACGATCAGGGCCCGTAGCTCAGCGGTTAGAGCAGGGGACTCATAATCCCTTGGTCCTCGGTTCGAATCCGAGCGGGCCCACCAAATTTGGATAAATTTTATCCACTTTGTGCTTTTTGTTAGTCTCGGCGCGGACTGTTCTATAAGAGTTGATACATTATGAAAACGGTGTTTGCAGAAGAAAAAAAAGACCAGCTTGGAATTGGTGTGGGCTACGAATTAGGTTCAGATCAGTATAATGAGCTCGTCAATTATACTAATTTAAAGCTAGCAACGCTAGGTTTGCCGACAGTAGGAGATCAATCAGACAACGCTGCATTACGGCTGAGTGGTTCACTGGTGAAGGAGTATCGTGAAAAAGTCAGGTTGCTCCGGGGTCATCTTTGCCCAGCCGATCGGAGAATACAGGATTTTCTTAGTAAAATTCTCGGTACAGACCGACCAAGTCTTCCAACTGAATCCTTTGTTTTGGACCGACACGGATTGGCTCGGGTAACCTCATTGCCTAGAGACGGACATTCCTTTGCCTCTGGTATTATTCAATCTAAAAGAATTGCCCAAGGAGTTCTGCACAACCCATCCAGTGATCGCAGAACCACTTCTGGAGTATTTCATGTTGCGGATGTCGGTCTTCCTGCAGCGGATGACAAAAAAGTTGTGCCCCTTAATGCAGCAAAGGAACTGCTTAGGATTGCACTCAATCCCCCACAAGAAGACATGGTGTTTCCATTTTCGCAGGTGGAACAAGATCCAGCAAAATGCTGGGTTTCTCTTTTATTAAGACCTGTTGTCTGTCCGGCTGTCGAAGGTTATATCAGGGAGAAATCAATGGAGATTAGGTTCTTTGCCCCAGGAGGCTGTGTGGCAAACCTTGACTTTGTGGAAAGTATTTTTGGAAACGGAGGAGATCCATTTTTGGCTGAAAATGATGCTGGTTTAGATATCGAATACTGGACTGGACATACTGGTTGTGTAATCGTGGCACCCCATTTGGCTGGGACACCTAAACAAATCCTGAATTTGCCCTCCAAGAGTGATGCTTCAGAAAGGGAAATTCAAGATGGCATGTATTACGATGACCCCGATGAGCTATACAATGACGGCAATGCCTTTAAATTAACCTTCCGAGACTCTTCTGGAGTGGTTGTAACCGTTTTGGCTGATAATTACTTTGGATACTGTAAAAAAGAAGTGAAGACCCAAGTAAGCTTTGCTGCTAATTTGTCGGGTTTAAGTGAAGAAGAGCATGCGGGTGGGGCAGTGGTTTTCCCAAGTTATGACTTGGGTGAGGAATTTGAACCCCTGGCTATTTTGCCAAAAACTCCCCATACTTTCCAGGATACTTTAAGTACCCTAGGAATTCCGGAAACCGATGCAGTTGATGGAGTTTATTGTGACCCTACATTCGATTCTATTTTTTATCTACCAGAAAACGCAAAGTTTAGTTTGAGAGAACAAGATGTCTCGTGGAATTACAAAGGTAATACATGCAACATGGCTTTGGACCCTCAAAACTCTTATGTATTACCTTCTGGATACAAGGTAGAAATGAAAAAAGCAGAAAATGACGGACCCTGGAAACTCGTGGGAACAGTAGGGGAGGGATTTCTTTGCCATAAGCCATGTACCGTTTCCGGTGGAGGAAAATCTGAGATTTCAAAACCTCTCACCGATGCCATTGTATGTGGGCCTGTTTTTGTTGCCGATTGGGAGGGCGATATGAAAATCACCCGTGAAGTAATTGACAAGGACTACTCGGACAGATTTCGAAATCCTGAGAAGAGCAATATAAGAAATCGAAAAATATTAAACCCAGACCGGTCATTGGGTTCAGTCATAAAACTATTAACTCCTTCCCAAACGCTCTACACAGATGAATTTAATACTTGGCTTGATACCATTCCGCAAAGAGTCAAAGACCTCGTATTAATTGTTAAGAGAAGATACCGCGAAGAATGGGAAGAGAATTGGGAACAATATTTCAGCGTCGACTCGGTCAATGGCCAGCCTGCCAATGAATTGAGATTTAAAGGTGAGAAATTGATCACTCGTCTGCTAAGAATTGGATTTGACCAAAACGGATCTTGGAGGCTTTTTGCCTTGAGAAAGGACTTTATTCCTGCCCAAAAACTTCTAGCTGAAGATGACATCACCGTATCCACGGTAGCCCCCCTTCGATTATTAAATGAAATCGGACCAGGAAATTTTAAGGAATCTGCAAAATTCGTTCATAATTGTGAATATCGACTTTTTCAAAGACCTGACGACGCCATTCATCGAGGTTTTGACAAACAGACCGAAAAAGATCTAGCCAGACCTGGCAACTTTATCAGTAATTTTGAATGTTTAGAACAAAAAGATGCCCTTGATCAAGTGGCTAAAACCCTAACTTTTGAAAAGTATACGGATCCCATGAGAGAATTAATTCTTTCAGCTTCCGAAAAGGTCGGTGAGGCAAGTCAGTTTGTTTCATCCGCAAATCCAAGAATTGTGGATGGAAAACCAACTAAAAACCCAAGATATTTGCAGACTAGGCCCGATTTATTTGATCCAAAATCAGTGTATTTATCTCTTTCCGGAACCCGGCTTCGAAGAAAAATAGATCATCAGAATTCTGTTTTATATCCGGTTAGATCTGTACTTCCTGGCCGAAGGAATAACCCCGCCGAAGACGGAGGTAAAGTTCGACCGCTATGTTGCTTTGCTCCCATTCACTACCTTGAATTACCTGAGCTCTTTATTGATTTTATTGTTTCTGTTACTGGAAAATCTCCTTCAACCACTGGTGCGGGCTCAGAAGGTGCACTTACCAAAGCACCTTTTAATGCGATTCTTCCTATTCATGATTTGAACGCAGCCCTTGTATCCTACGCATCAACCGGCCAGGGGGCTTTTGTCACTTCCGCTGGTTATATAGGTCCTAAGTATAAGGTGGCACATGATGTAAGCCTTCTCATTCCAGAGATTTGGAGCAGATTGAGGGATTACGAAAACGACCCCAATGACATGATCTCCAAAGGTTATTTAGAAAAAGTTCCTAAATTGAAGCATAATGGAGCAGATCTACCTACGGAATATCTTGGATATCGCATAACTCGGAGATTCGCTCACGAATTTCTTGGTAGAATATTTACTGATCCAGTTTCAGTATTTCCAGAAGATATGATTCGGCCAGAATTACAAGACGAGGAACAATATGCGGATAGCCTCAACAACCTTGTCGATGCAGGACGAACCGTTGCTGCTCGATACTTCAAAGATGGATGTATCGAAAAAGCCTGTCCTCCTTTAAGAGCTTTATTAGAGATTATGGCTAATGGCAGTTGGGATGGAAAAGGATTGCTTGATCCAGATTTTAGAAAACTTTTTGATCCTGCCTCGATCCTGGAAAGCGAATGGTATCATCAACGATTAGATACAAGAATTGAAGTTACCAAAAAATATTGGCAAGGCAGGATTGAATATTTGGAGGAATTTGTGAAAGACCATGCTAACAGAGAAGCGTCCAGAAAACTAGATATTGAAGAAAGACTCAATTTCTCAAAGGACGCACTTTCTAGGTTGGATGATAGTGATGATGCCATCTCTCGCATCCATGGTTGCTTGGGCGTAGACCCCAGTATTTACCAATAATTAATTTTTTTCGGAAAGCAAATTTTCCAATTTGTATTCAAGGATGACCTCTCCGGTAAGACTACGAATACTGGCTAGTATCGATGGACTTTTTCCGGTCCAGTCGATTTCGAGCAAGCCAAAATTTTCATCAAAATAGCGTTCACCGACTCGAAGTGGGTTTTCTTCTTCGTTTGGTTTTTGTCTTTGGTTCATCGCACTGGAGGTAATATCTAGAATGGGATGGGGCAGGATTCCCCCCAGTTTTGATATTTCTGCAGAATGTCGGTCTCCGCTAAGAAATAGGGTGCCGGCTTTATTTGTTTTCTTAAGAAGTGCCAACAAGCGTTCTCGTTCTTTGGGGAAATTGCCCCAGGTTTCCCAGCCATGGCTAGTCGAAAGTATTTGAATACTGCTTGCAATGATTCTAATTTCTGCAGGCTCATCGAGCGTCTTCTCAAACCATTCCCATTGCACGTCTCCAAGGATCTCGGCTCCTTCTGATAAATTTGGTTCGTATGGACCTTTTCCTCTCTCTCTTTGAACCGCTCGTTTAAGTGGGGTACGGAAATAACGTGTATCCAGAAGAATAAACTGAATGCGTTTACCATCGGGTCCGAGGGTAATACTATCATAAATGCCTGGTGTTTTCCTGCGGTCAGAATCTTTTGGCTCACCAAGAAAATCCAAGAATATTTGCTGCGATTCCGCCTTTCTTGGATATTCATTACCCGCATCATTCTCTCCATAATCATGATCATCCCAAATTCCCAAAAGGTAACAACTTGAGCGAACTTTTTGAAAACTGGATATGGCAGAGAAGGTATTCCACTTATTCTTCAATTTTTCCATATCTCTAGTATCGCCATAAATGTTATCTCCAAGCAGAACAAATACATCCGGCTTTGCAAGGAGTACACTATCCCAAATCGGCTGGGGTCGGGTTTGTTTTAGGCATGATCCAAATGCAACTGATTTTATTAACTTCTCCTTGGCTTTAACCAGAGTTGGCAAAATAAAACCAATGGCTAATACCAAGATCACTTTATTTGTTATCAACATCATAATCAGAAATTCTTGTTGGTTGTGCAGGAAATGAAACCAAATTCACATAATGTTCTAAGCTTTAGAAGACATGGGTAGCTTCTCGTCTGATCGATTTTCATATTCAATGTATATGAAACCACCCACTTTTCTAAGCAAGACCCAAAGAAGTAACTGGATTGATTAAGCTGCTATCCTGCGGGTTTCATGTAAGAGTTTATACAAAATCTCATCTCGGTACTTTCGGGCCTTCGCAAGACACTTTGTCTTCAGAGACCTGCGAACTCGCTCAGCAGTAACTGGAGTGGGGCAGATGGTGTAGTGAAGCCACCAGGTGCCGTTGTTATTCCATAAATGATGGTTTGGGTTTGATTCGTCTATACGGAGTGCAATAGTCTCAGTATAAAGGGTTGTATTTTTCATGGTGCATAATTTCCTTTCTTGTATGCACGCTATACATTCGCAGGAGCGAAGAGAGCGTTGTTTTCGGTTGAGCCAGAACCGCACATCCCGGTATGTAGACCATGTACCACCGTAGTAAAAAACACTCGAACTCGGTTGGTAACCCTGAATGGGTTGTCTATGGATGAAGCAAATGGCTAATTAATAAAGAACAAGCTCTAATTTGGCATTTGATTTTGGAATAAGCAAACTTTTCTTGTGTCATAAGAAAGTGCCTTTACCAGATATTCTCCAAAGCTATTTTGCCGATCGCATGCCCACTTTCCAAACACCTATGTGCTTTTCCCGCCTCATCGAATGAAAATTTTTGATGATGAAGAAGAGGTTTGATCTTTGAATCATCCACCCATTGGCTGATCTTTTTCAATATTTGGCCATGGTTTTCTCGATGGATATTTTTGAGGATCGGAATGAGCATAAAAACAACATCCAAGCTCAAGCTTTTTACATGAACCGGGGTAAGATCATGATTGGAACGTGCGGCAATCGAAACAACCCTACCATATTCCCTCGCAGCTTCGAAGGAATCATCCAGGCACTTTCCACCCACCGTGTCGAAAACCAAGTCGTAACCAGTTCCAGAAGTGTGTTCCTTTACATATTGCAAAGGTTTTAATTCTGAGTAGTTGATTACTTGATCAGCACCTAATCTGCGTGCTATTTCTGCTTTTTGAACGGAAGAAATAGTGGTGTGAACCTCGGCTCCCATTGCTTTAGCTAATTGAAGTCCAATGTGTCCAACCCCGCCAGTGCCTGCATGGATCAAAACTTTTTCCCCTTTTGTAATTTTTCCTCTATCCATCAGAGCATTCCAAGCAGTAATTGAAACTAAGGGTAAAACCGCGGCTTCTGCCATGGAGAGAGAAGCTGGCTTGAGAGCAAGTAATCGAGCATCCGCTAAAGCATATTCAGCAAGTACTCCGGGCATACCTTTGAAGCCTCCGATGCAACCAAACACTTCATCACCCACTTTAAAATCAATAACGTCTTCACCAACTTCTGTCACTATTCCGGCAACATCACCATGTAGAATTCCGGGCAACTCAGGGCCAATACCTGCTAGTAAACCACTCCGGATTTTACAATCAACAGGATTAACCCCTGATGCCGATACTTTTAAAATAACATGCTTTGGAAGGATCTTCGGCTCAGAAATCTCCTTGCATTTGAAGGAGTCAGCTGAACCATGTAAATCGAGAAGGATAGCTTTCATGAGAAATTATGAAAATAGATACTGAATAAACAAGATGACAAAATTTGTATGACGAAAGTCTCGTCCAGAATACTAAAAGATGAGTTCCTCATGATTAGGCCTTGAGCATAGAAGTTGGTCGCGAGTAAGTCATAGATATGAATCCGTTTGTCAACCTTCAGTCCTCGAACTTTATAGGTTGAAGCTTAATTCCGTCCAGTTTTGAGCTTTTCGATTTTGCGGAGTGACATCCATAACAATTTTTAAAAGGTACAGATAAAATTTACTTTCAAAAAAATCAATGGTAACCATCGGATTCTTTGCCCATCCAGTCAATGAAACGAAATGGTGCAAAAAAATAGTGAGGTAAATCCTGAAATCACTCGTATAAAGTTAGTACGATCACACAGCTACACCAAGAAGTCCCGAATGAAAATTAAAGATTACAGATCTTTAGATTTGATTTGAATGGTCAAAATATGAAAGCTTACATTTTATGAATCAAAAATACCTAAATCGTCGCCAATTTTTAACGAATTCCGCAATAGGTACAACTGCTGGAATTCTTGCGTCTTCTACCTTTCCACTTATCACCACTGCCCAAGATAAATCTCCCAATGAAAGGATACAGTTTGGTGCGATCGGAGTTGGTGGTAGAGGGGCAAGTATTGCCAATGGTGCTCGTAGACTTTCGGACTTAGTTGCCGTTTGTGATCTTGATACTCAGCGAATTGATCGAGTGAATAAGTCTTTAGCCCAAGGAAAAGCAACGGGCTATCAAGATTATCGAAAGATTCTCGATCGCAAGGACATAGACTTTGTGACCATTGGCACAACCGACCACTGGCATACGCGAATTGCTATTCAGGCAATGCAGGCTGGTAAGGATGTTTATTGCGAAAAACCACTAACTCTCACCATTGAAGAAGGAAAACAAATTTGTAAAGTAACCAAAGAAACAGGTCGTATTTTTCAAGTGGGAACCCAGCAAAGAACCTCAGAACGGTTTCTTACTGCGATCGGAATGATCCGGGAAGGAAGAATCGGGAAAATTAAAAAGGTGACCTGTAACATTGGAAATGCCCCTACCGGTGGTCCTTTTCAGAAATCCGACCCGCCTGCAAACTTGGATTGGAATATGTGGCTGGGACAAGCCCCCCTTGTTGATTACATAAAAGAGCGCTGTCATTATCAGTTCCGTTGGTGGTATGAATATTCTGGTGGTAAGATGACTGACTGGGGAGCTCATCATGTTGATATAGCCCAATGGGCCCTAGAACAGAATGGGGAAGGGCAAGGGGTGGTTTCTTTGGAACCTATCATTGGAGATCACCCCATACCGTTGAAAAATGGAATGCCGACCGAAGACAACTATTATAACACCTCTCACAATTTTCATATCAAATGTAAGTTTGCAGATAAAACAGAGATGCATATTGTTAGCAAATCTGCCGAAGGAAATGGCATTCTCTTTGAAGGTACCAAGGGAAACTTATTCGTTTCCAGGGGTAAGCTTATTGGCCAGTCTGTTGATGAACTCAAAGAAAAGCCTCTTTCTTCTGACACGGTACTTTCGGTTTACAAAGGAAAAAAAGTAACCAACCATATGGAAAATTTCTTTTCCTGTATGGCCGATCGTTCCGATCCGATCTCGGATGTCTACACTCACCACAATGCAATGACTACCTGTCACTTGGCAAATATTTCTATCCGCCTCGGAAGAAAGCTCCAATGGAATCCTAAAAAAGAACAAATTGTGGGGGATAGCGAAGCCAATCAGTGGCAATCCCGTGAACAGAGAAAAGGCTTCGAAACCAATACTTAGTTTTTCTTTAAATATGAATTGCCTCTCCCTGAGTGGCGGCGGCTGCTTCCGCTAGTGCTTCACTCATCGTGGGATGGGCATGGATGGTGCCATGAATTTCATCCACTGTAGCTTCCATATTCATGGCTAGTCCGTATTCCGTAATTAATTCGGTGGCATCCGATCCAATAATATGTGCACCTAAAATCTCTCCATATTTTTTTCCAACAAGTACTTTTACAAAACCTTCGGAATGATTTACGGCAACCGCTTTTCCAGAAGCTGCAAACGGAAATTTGCCCACTTTATACTCCAAACCTTCCTCTTTCAGCTTTTCCTCCGTTGAGCCAATGCTCGCAACCTGGGGTTGGCAGTAAGTACATCCAGGGAATGCGTCAAAGGGAATCGGTGTTGCATGACCAAACATACCATTAACAGCTTGAATCGCTCGGTAGGTGGCAACATGAGCCAACCATGGAGGACCGACAATATCACCAGCAGCATAAATTCCCTTTTCGGAGGTTTGATAATTTTCGTCCACTTTTAGGTACCCCTTATTGAGTTCCAGCTTAAGCTTGGGAGATAGAGCACCGTCCAAATTAGGAACCACACCAATTGCAAGCAGCAAGCTCTCGACTTCAATCACTTCTTCGGCCTCTCCAGCTACAACTTTGAGAACTACCAAGTCATCCTCAACCTTAATGTCATCCACTCGGGTGTTCACCCGGCAATCTATACCCTGTGATTTAAAAGATTTTAAAAGGGCATCAGAAATTTCTCGATCTTCGACGGGAAGAATATTGGGCATCATCTCTAAAAGGATTACTTTCGTCCCGAATGAATTAAGAAAATAGGCAAATTCCGCTCCAATCGCACCGGCTCCCATGATTGCAATCGAGGCGGGTTGTTTTTTCATAACCAGTGCCTCCCTTGAAGTCATGATCCGTTCACCATCCACTTTTACTTCGTCCAAAGCCCGTGCTTTACAGCCCGTGGCAATTAAAATTTTATCCGCTTTCAGATAAGTACCAATGTGCTCACCTTCCATAATTTCGATCATTCCAGGAGCATGCACCATGCCCTTGCCAACCACATAGTCTACCTTGTTTTTCTTAAACAAAAATTCAATCCCTCCCCCCATTTGATCGGCCACATTGCGTGATCTACTAATAACTTTCTCAAAATCAAAGGATACTTCCCCGCATGAAATCCCAAATTCCTCTGCGGCTAGAGCATTCTGATAAGCCTCCGCACTTTTCAATAACGCTTTGGATGGGATACATCCCCAATTCAAGCAAGTTCCTCCAGCTCTTTCCATTTCTACCACCACCGCCTTTTTTCCTAGCTGGCCAGCTCGAATTGCGGCTGCATATCCAGCTGGGCCACCGCCTAAGACCAGCAAGTCGTATGTAATATCAGGATTCATATTTTTTTGTAGTTGGTATTGATTTACCCATTTTTTTAACAACTTCGCTTCCTATCGTCAATGAAAGGAAAGTTTAATCGGTTGAGCTTGATGTTATCATAGCATGTTTTAGCCTTATAATTTTGCAAATGATAGAAGCACTTCAGACTCAAAATAATTATCGAAAAATAATTGAAAATAATCTGGAAAATTGTATCTCTGAAACTTGTTTAACTGGAATTGAGTTTTATCAGGGCAAAGTCAGAGACAGGTATGATCTTGGAACTGTATTTGCTCTAATATCCACCGATCGTCAGTCTGCATTTGACCGCATCCTCGGAACCATTCCTTTCAAAGGGCAAGTTTTGAACCAAGCTAGTGCTTGGTGGTTTGAAAAAACAAAACACATTTTACCGAATCATGTAATCGATATTCCCGACCCTAATGTAACCCTTGCAAAAAAATGCAAACCTTTCCCTATTGAATTCGTAGTTCGTGGGTACATCACCGGAAGTTCAAGTACTTCACTTTGGACGGTTTATCAAGAAGGCTTACGAAATTATTGCGGAATCTCTCTCCCTGATCAGTTGAATAAAAATGAAGCCTTACCTTTGCCAATCATAACCCCAACTACCAAGGAAGAGAATCATGACCGCCCCATATCCCCGAAAGAAATTGTGGAAGAGGGTTGGATGCAGCAGGATCACTGGGAATTTGCGGCCGAGAAAGCGATTGAAGTTTTTGCCTTTGGGCAAAAAATCGCGGCTGCTCATGGCTTGATCTTGGTCGACACCAAATATGAAATGGGACTGACTGAAGATGGGGATATCGTCCTAATCGATGAAATCCACACTCCTGATTCCAGTAGATATTGGATTAAAGAGAGTTACCAGGAAAGAATTAAACGAGGGCTTGAGCCTGAGAATATTGATAAAGAATTCTTAAGACTTTGGTTCAAGAAAAATTGCGACCCGTACCATGATGTCGAATTACCAGAAGCCCCGAAAGAATTAGTCATTGAGTTATCTGCACGCTATATTGAACTATTTGAAACCATCACGGGAGAAAGTTTTTCCTTCCCCGATTCATCTCAGAATATTCACGAACGTTTAGCCAAAAATCTGTCTCCTCACATGAGCTAAGAATCGGCTAAACAGGGATATTTTTTATCTCCTGCATGACGCGTTCCGCCATCATCTGGTATCTATCCTTTTCCGATGGTTCGCTATCAATTTTTTCGTAGGGGCAAAGCTTTCCATAGTGCAAACTCATCTTTTTTCCCAACCTTGGAAGCATTTTCCCGGGCCCTAGAATTTCATGACTTCCATGAATCCGGGCAGGTAATACCGGTACTCCAGATTTTGCAATCAACAATCCTATCCCTTTCTGCACCTTTGCAAGTTGACCATCTTTGCTTCTTGTTCCCTCAGGAAAAACAAGGAGAGGGTCTCCATTTTTAAGTACTGAAAGTACGGTTCTTAGAGTCTTTAAATCTAATTTTTCTCGGTCTACTGGAATGGAGTTGAGACTACGGATTAAAGATCCGAGAGGGCCAACAAACAAGGTGTCGCGAGCAAAATAATGAAGGTTACGAGGCAATTTACAACCGAGGGCAGGAGGATCAAAAAAACTTAAGTGATTGGAAGCTAAAATAAAGGCACCCTTCTTGGGTACATTATCAACCCCATGCACCTCAAACCTATGAAATATTTTAAAATAAAGGTATGAAAAACGCTGAGCAAATTGATAAAAAGGCTTCATGAAAACCCCAAGCTTTTTGAGATGGTAACATATACTTCCTCAACCGTTAAAAGGCTTGTATCAACTCTCAGGGATCCTCCACTTTCTTTCAATGGTGCTATACTACGAGATGAGTCAAGCTGATCCCGGGAAGCAATTTGGTCCACTTCTCCATCGTTTATTCTTCTCGATTCCCTGACCTTTTGGTCGGCGACCAAAAAAACCTTTAGATCGGCATCCGGGAAGATAACAGTACCAATATCTCGACCCTCCATAACCAAGCCGGATTTATTTTCACTTCGGGCAACTTCTATTTGCTCCCTTTGATAACTGAGTAGTATTTGACGAACTTTCGGGTTAGAAGCAAAATTGGAAACTGCTTGATTTATCTTCGCGGACCTTAATAAGTCCGAGGCATACACTAATCCGTTGATCGCTAAATGTGAGCGATTTTCATTAACCTCCGAAGTTAACAGTATATTATTTTGGTCAAAGTAGGAATCGAGCATCGTCAGACTGATTTCGTTATCCAGTAAATGTTTGGTGACGGAGCGATAATGCGATCCAGTATCAACATGCAAAAAGTTTAATCTTTTTGAAAGTAAGGATGCAGTGGTAGACTTACCCGTACCAGCACCTCCATCAATCGCAACCACATGAAAGGTACTATCCATGTGATTCTAGCCGAGCCATTTTCAGCCTCTCAAAAAAATCTGGAAAAGTTTTAGCACAACATAGTGGATTGTTGACCGTAAGCCACGGGTGGCCATTGCTAAACAAATCAAAACATCCAAGAATTCCGAAACTCATTGCGAACCGGTGATCATGATAGGTATCAATGCTAATCCCGGAAGATGCCTTTTGTTTGAGAGATTCCAAATTGGGATAAATTTCGAGGCTATCTTCGGTTTCAATTACTTTTTGACCCAGTTTACGAAGTTCGATTGCCATTGCTTTTACTCGATCAGTTTCCTGTTTGCGGGTGTGTGCAATGCCATAAATTTTTACTCCTTTTGGTAAAATTGGTGAGATCGCAGCTAAAGTCAGAAACGTGTCAGAAATAGCATTGAAATCAAATTCCACTTTTTCGACTCCACCCACAAAATTGGAAGTAATTCCCGTATTATCTTCTACCATACGAAATCCGATTTCCTCCAGAACTTCCACATAAGCAGCGTCTCCTTGGTCCATAATTTTGGATATTCCCAAAACCCTACAATTTCCATTCGTAACGATTGGAAGAGTTAAAAAATAACTGGCTGCGGTTGCATCCGGTTCAATTTCATAAGTAAAGTCATTGGCGCGATAACCTTCGCTTGAAATCGAAATTTCAGAGTCCTTTTTTTCTGCAGAGCATTTTTCCTGAGTGCTGAATATCTGAATCATATTTAGAGTCAAATCTACAAAGGGTTCGGAAACCGTTCCACCAGCATATTGTATAGTCGTTTTTTTATTTATTGCGGGCGCAATCATTAGAAGAGCAGACAAGACTTGACTGCTCTTGGTTGCATCCACATTCCAGGGTTCACTTTTTAATCCTCTGGTTTGCATCACAAAAGGGAAGCAACCCTTCTTTTCTAAAAATTCAAATTGGCAGCCGAGATTTTCTAAGGCTTCGATCAATTCTAACATCGGTCGCTTTCTCATCGCCGCAGTTCCATCCAACCTGTAGACGCCATCCCTTTGAGTGGCAAGCAGTGCGGTTAAAAATCGGGCAACCGTACCAGCGTTCCCAACAAAAATATCCTGTTCCTTGACATCAAAAATGCCCCCGCATCCATGAACAATTAATTCATTCTGATCCGTTCCCTCATCAATTTTCACTCCTAAGGAAAGAAGTGCTTTTCTCATCAGCTCAACATCCTCACTGACAAGCATACCCTGAAGCTTGACAGATGCCTTGGTTAAGGTTGCCAAAATAAGGGCACGATTAGAAATGCTTTTGGAGCCAGGAACCGAAACTGAGGCAGTGCATTTTTGCACGAAAGGAATGATTTCTAAACTTTCCACTCTTAGGATTTAATTTTTTTCCGGTGATCCGCCGCGCCGGATAAATATTGGGTCAAATTATCCCATTTTTCTGCGTGCAATAAGGAACGAACTTCATCCACTGATTTTTGCCACTGGTCCAATGAATCGCAAAGATTTTCTCGATTGGACTTCATAATCTCACACCACAAGGCTGGATCTCCCTGCGCAATCCGGGTGGTATCCTTAAATCCTTGGCCAGCCATTTCTAACCAACTCGCCGGACAGGAAGCTAAGTGGTCCGCTAAGCTAGAGGCAATCAGGTGGGGTAAGTGACTAATACTCGAAACAATCGAATCATGATCTTTGGGAGTTTCACGATGTACTTGCATACCCAAGAGCCTCCAAAATCTTTCCAGTTTCTCGATTTCAACAATGCTGTCCTCTGGATATGGCGTAATCATACAAGTCCGATTTTCAAACAATTCTGCGTTGGCATTTTCCATTCCAGATTTTTCAGAACCCGCCATGGGATGAGAGCCGATAAAGCATGTCCCTTTTCCCGAAGATGATTCCTTCGCGACTTTACAAATAGATCCCTTCACACTCCCGACATCGGTGATTATGGTATCTTCAGAACATTTCGGGATAATTTTTCGTAAGGTCTCCTCAATGTGCTCAATGGGGGTACAAACCACAACCAAATCACAAGCATTTACTGCCTCTTCCAACGAGGAGGAAATCTCGTCGCACCAAACTTCTTCCTTACATTTTTGGAGTGAACTTTGCTTTCGAGCCCATACTCGAATGGACTTACTTATTTCTCGCTTCCTAATCGCCATTCCAAGGGAAGCCCCAAGTAGTCCCGGACCCAATATTGCTATACGATTAAAAAATGGCATGAATTGAATTGTTTTAACTTTGTATCAGAATCTAGTTTTGTTTACTAGTTCAATGATGGAAAACAACTTTAAAGAGCAAGAACCAAACGACGACGAATGGGGAAACCCACCTTCCCCCAATACACCCGAAAATATCCAAAAAGCTTTTCGTGCCCAAATGATTCTTGGTATTGCTGCATTGATATTCATTTCCCTTCCTGCAATTGTATTGTGGTTTGTCAAAAAATAAGGGGAAATACTCTTTTACTTTTCTTCAACCTCGTCTACTTTCTAATGGATGAATAAGTACACCTCCAAATCTGGCTTTAGCCGTCTTGAATTCTTGATTCTTCTACTGGTCTTGGCTCTGGGAGTTATTTTATTGATACCCTTTTACAACTCATATGTTGCAGACCAGCAAACCAACGATTCCAACCAAACCATTCCTGTAGTCGAAAAGTATCCTGGGAATTTACCCAAAGATCAGAATCAAAGTTTAAACCTAAATAATTCCACTCCCTAACTGGACCGCAGGAATACTGTGATTAATCGCAAAAGTATTTTTTTGCTCTTTTGTGGAGTATTTCTGTTATTTGGCCTTATCTTACTCGCCGATTTCATTCTGCTATCCTTCGGTGGAGAGGATTTTGAAAATCGCATTGATTCCTTGTGGGGTTCATTCAAAGGAATTTTGTTAAAAAACGGCCTTTTTCTTTTCCTGGCCATTGCTATTCTACCGGGTTTTGTACTTCCGGTTGCTCCTTTACTAACCTTAGCAGGTCTTTGGGCGGAGCAACATGGTGCTTGGACAGCTTGTTTATTTTGTGTTCTATCCTTGATCGCCAATCTTTCCTGGACCTATTGGCTGGCTCGTGGACCTGCTCGGTCCGCCCTACAAAAGCTTCTAAACCGAACCAAATTTAAACTTCCAAAATCTCCCCCCCATAATTTACTTCAATGGGCCATGATTCTTCGCCTAACCCCTGGGGTCCCCTTTATTTTCTCCAATTATGGTCTTGGTATTCTCCAAATGCCATTTTTGCAATACCTTCTTATTTCCGTTCCCATTATTGGGGTAACCGCTTGTGGGTATGTTTTAACTTTTGCTGGAATTTTTAGCGGTGACTGGACCTATCTATGGATTGGCATTTGTTTAATCATAATCATGATACTCGTTGGGAAAATGGTTCTAAAAAGTAAAAAAAATGCAGACTGAATTATTTAATCAGGAAGAAGAAGATACTCCTATTCTGAATGTCTCGGATGTTACAAGAGAGGTTCGAAAAACTTTGGAATATAAATTTTCTCAAATTTGGATACGGGGAGAAATATCAAACCTTCGATCTCATTCAAGTGGACATTTTTATTTTATTCTCAAGGATTCTAAATCTCAATTGAAAGCCGTTTTATTCCGGGGTGACGCCATGGGATTATCCTACATGCCAAAGGAGGGCGATGAGTGTTTGGTTTTTGGTGATATAACCGTGTATGAAGCAAGGGGTGATTATCAAATTCGAGTTAAACACCTCATGCAAGATGGAATGGGAAGCCTTCGGGCAAAATTTGAGAAACTCAAAAATTCCTTAATGGAAGAAGGTCTTTTTGATGAAAGTCGCAAGAAAGTACTTCCGAGCATACCCCACAAAATTGGTGTCGTCACTTCGTTAACGGGTGCAGCCTTACAAGACTTTCTGAGCATTCTGAAACGGCGTCAATGGGGTGGATCATTATTTTTATTTAACTCGAGCGTACAAGGTAAAGAAGCTCCTGCTACTCTGCGTAAGGCAATTCAAAAAGCGATGACCTGGGATATTCAACTCCTTGTGATTACCCGAGGAGGTGGGTCTTTGGAAGATCTTTGGGCCTTTAACGATGAAAATTTAGTTCGATTACTTGCAGGTTGTAATATTCCAACTATCTCGGCAATTGGGCATCAAACAGATTTTGTTTTAACTGATTTCGTTGCCGATCTTCGTGCAGAGACTCCTTCTGGAGCAGCCGAATGGATAAGCTCGGCTTTCTTGGCTCATAGGGAATCGGTTGATGAAATTTCAAATCGTTTTTTAAGGGCTCCAAAATACTTCTTTTCCCAAAAAATAGAC
>Ga0213863_10000014_pt1 | contig 142811 bp, 103 predicted proteins | sample PICome_8_FD_160128 | JGI IMG/M metagenome (GOLD analysis project Ga0213863, IMG submission 160128) | Coastal seawater microbial communities near Pivers Island, North Carolina, United States - PICO497 | ecosystem: Environmental > Aquatic > Marine > Coastal | place: USA: North Carolina...
AGCGAGTTGGCATGCATCTTGTTCCAAGAAATATTGCTCAGTTCTAAGACTACCAAGAACTTCAACGCACGTGAAATTATGCCAACCAACGTCAGAATTGGAACCTTTTGATCCCTTTAACGCAAAATTGAAGCAAACGTTCGAGCAAAAAAGCGCATTACACCTCGGAGTGAGGTTGCATTTGCGAAAACTTTGCAAATCTTTCACATAGAAAACTTTGTAACAATTCGAACAGGAAACAGGATCTAATTCTGTGCGTGCGTTGTCCTTCAGTAGTAAGGCAGTTGGAACTTCTGTACATACTACCTCACCTTTCTTGAACTTTCTTCTAGAGTACAGACCTCGGATATTTTCCTTCCTATATTCGCAACGGAGGAAAGAAGATTCCGGTTGCATGTGTTCGTTGTTTTTATCGATATCTCTTCTTTTAAATCAACGTTTCAGTGTTGGTTTGAAAACAATTGCTTTTTGGTCTTTCCTTTCGTGCAATAATTCGAACATATTAAGATATCGGGGCACTTGAAAGTGAGATAGAAGATTTGGAGTAACAGGCGAAGTGTAATTTAAAGGTAAGACAGATATGAATTTTCAGGAAAAAAGGAGGTTACTCGTACTGCCGGGAAACTTTTTCAAATAAACTCTAAGGAAAATATTACTGGATTTTTTGATTGTTGTTTCTGACTCTTTTGTAGCTTCACTTCACCAAATGAAAAGGTTTGAACATCTTTGTGTAGAAAATTTGACCAGGGCACCTGTGTCTACTCTTGATTAACCCGTATTGATTTCACCCATTCCAAAATAAAAATAGCTATGAGTAAACCGTACTGAGGTATCATAAATACACGTGGAATAAAATTGAAAAAGCTCAACTCTCACACCGAATATATGATATCGTTATCGATCATGATTTGATTTCGTGCATGCAATTTTTGTAACATCACCTGAATATCGCGTCTGGTGGGCTTCTCGTTAAACCAAGAGCGAGATTCATCCTCTATCTCTTCTATCGTAACTTGGCTTTTTAGACTCATGAAATTTGGAAGCTTGGTTTGGAATATTTTGAAGTTCATTGCCATAATATCAGAATCAGAATTTAACTCATCCTTAGCTTGGAGAGCATGCAAATTAGTATCTTCAGCCTCAATCACGAACCTCATAACTTCTATAGCTGCTAACGCATCCGTAATATCAATAGACTTTGAAAGTCTCATCTTTGCGTGAGCTGTAGCTAGCCTAATTATTGTTTCTAGGGTCCGAGCAGTTACCGGAAGTGCTCGTCTACTACGCATACCTTCGGCCTTGTCGATTCTCCACCTTGAGTATTGTTCTGCTATTTTATTTTCTGCCTCGGGCGTTAAAGTAGGTTTCGTGCTCATTTTCATATAATAAAGGTATTTTTGTAAAAATTGTTTTGGAACCTTGTCTGAATCAGAAGCACTTGACACATTTTCTACTTTACTCAAGGAATGTTTGTTTTGACAGGAACTATTAATATTTGCATCAGAAGTAATGATAGACAAATTAGTCCTCTGTCCATTATAATCCATATTCGCATGCATACTGAGTACATGCGATGAAATTATACGATCAACATTAGAGTCTGACTGGTCAAGGACTATAAATAACAAATCAAATCTTGATAGGAGAGAGTCTGGAAGATTTATATTCTGAGTCACTGGTTGACTGTGATCATAGTTTCCATATATGGGGTTCGCAGCGGCTATGACACTACACCGCGCATTCAGAGAAGCATGGATTCCTGCTTTTGCTATTGTTACAGTTTGTTGTTCCATAACTTCGTGGATTGCAACTCGATCTGCGTCACTCATCTTATCGAACTCATCAATACATACGACACCTCGATCAGCTAATACCATCGCCCCTGCTTCTAATCTACGCTCACCCGTCTCTTGATCAGTGGTCACAGCAGCAGTAAGTCCAACGCCTGAAGATCCTCTTCCAGTGGTGCTTACAGCCCGCGGCGCAATATTCATGATAGACCGTAAAAGTTGTGATTTTGCAACTGATGGGTCACCAACCATTAAACAATTGATATCTCCGCGAAGGTGAGTTCCATTTTTTAGATTTTTCTCAGTTCCTCCTAGAAGAAGTAGGATCAGGGCACGTTTGATGTTGTCGTGTCCACATATAGAAGGTGCTAAAGATCTGCCAAGCAAATTCAGGAGAGATTTTGGTTCATATTTCTTCGGAAGATTCTTTATTTTTGTCAGATCCTCGCGGGATAGACTAGGAATGTAAACTTCTTTTGCAAGTTGTTGAATATCCTTTGCGACCAAAATGGTTCGAAAAATTCCACCTGAGCCTAAGCCTGATCTTGTTGGAACAATTTTGTAAATTCCAACTACTTTGACTCTATCTCCAGGCTTACAGTTATCAACCAGGTTACGGTCAAGGATAACTTCAACAGAACGTGGTAGCTGTCCTGAAGGGGCATTCTCCGGCATTTCCTGTACTGTAATAATTTGGTAATCAAGATATTCACAAAGTCCGTACTCTGTAGTAAGAATATTTCCAGCTTCATCTCTTGTTGGAATTATTGTGGAAGTAGGTAATCCAGTTAGTGTTGTAACGTCTCGATACTCCCGGGAAATGAACTTTGAATTATGCTCGCAAAAATGCTTGCTCGTAACAAGCTTAGGTCTAACTGCAGTACATTTGGTAACGATTCCTTCAACACTAACCAACCAATCTAAAAAATTGGAAAGAAGACCTCGCGGAGAAACTGCGTGTATACCAAATGAACCACTGAAAGTGACTTCGAAATATTCTAAAACCTTGGGATGATCTATTTGAACTTTGTCTTTTATAGCATCCTTGAGAATTTCAATAAGTACACCAGGATTTGTCATTAACTTTCGTGAAAGTCGGGAATTTTTTGAACGCAAATCATCCAAGTTAAGATCGAAACTAGTGTACTCGTTTTGAATAAATTTTTGAATTAGCTACATCAAAGTAAAAATGTCAACACTGAAAGTTTCAGAAAGATAAGAATTTACGCACCTCCTCATCAATGAACGCGTCAAATTCATCTTTCCATCGTTGCTTGGTTTCTATGCTCATTGCAAGCAGAATATAATAAGTGTCGTCAAAACGATTTTTGAATTTCGAGCCGTTCTCTTTCACGTTTTGCCTTTTGGCTTTTTTTGAAAGTGGATGTAAAAAAAATTAGAAATTTAAGGACTCAATTATTTCATATGCATATGGCATTTTTTCCCCAATATTTTAGTGCCAAATGTGTGTAAAGCGGAAAAGCGACATACGGAAAAGCGACATACCGTGTTAGGTCGACCACCACAGGTGCTGTTTAACAATATCTGCACTATTTAACGCGAAATAATACACATAGTTTCACATTAATATGAAAAGTGCAAGACACCTGGTCGGTGGGTTTAAAATTTATCAAAGAACAGAAGAAGAGTATACTAAGAATACTGTAAAATTAGAGAAAGAAAGAGGGGATTTATGAAATCCGTTTGAACGGAGATAAAAACACAAGAATCCAAACGATGCAGTTTCATGATTCCAATCCTTCCTGCCGTTTTGATAGGTTTGTCTGTTCTCTCAGTAAATTTTTTATTCAGAGTATTTTCTCTAGTTCTCTTGGTTTACTTACAAAAAAGTTTGTAGAGTTACTGATGGGATCGAATGTACTTGACTTGAATGAAGCAGCTGTATTTCTTGATGTACAAAAACGAAGAATTTATGACATCACGAACGTGCTCGAGGGGCTTGGAATAGTTACAAAAAAATCCAAAAATTACGTGGTATGTAAACGTGAGAATGTTGGAGGACTTCGATATCCTGCTCAAAGGAGTGTACGATCTTATTTTAGAAGGATAGAGAACTGAACTAAATTTTATGATTAACAGGTTACAAAGTTGTGTCCAAGAGAGCAAAGTGAGTTTGAGAAAATCTTAGATAATCAAGTAGAAAGAATGAGAGAGATGCTTGAAAGTGTATTTTTGTCTCCTGTCTTGCAGGTATTTGTATATTCTATTCTATACCAAGAAGAGAAGATTCTAAGTTTTGCTTGAATTTTAGAGGAGCTTGTTTATTGCAGAGAAAGACGTCAACTTTATTCCAGATTTTTCTGAAAAGATTTTAATCGCAATTAGAGCACCACATGGCGCCACACTTGTAGTTCCAGATCCAAGTGGAAGTGTCAGTTCAAAGAGTGTAAAGCGCCAATATGAAATTTTTCTGAAGTCTAACACTGGTAGTGTTGAAGTTTTCTTACTTTCATCACATAAAAGTCAGTATGAGGGCGCTTTGCACAGATCTGAGATAAATATTGCAGAAGGTGAGTTGCTACAGAACGAACAATGCTCAAGTAGTGTAGCTTTAGGTCTCAATTGGAAATTTAATTGTGCAGGTTCGTTGCGAGGACTTCCCATTCCTAAATCCAGCATCCCCCAACAAGACTGGTTTGCTCATGAAAGGGACATAAGAATTAATTTGTCTGAGATGTATACTCGTTAATAGCAAAAATTGTAGGAGAGGTGTATCGATGCACTGGAGACTAAGTTTTTAGCATAGATTTCCACCTTCATTCTCTTTTAATCTCGCAATTCACTTCAGACGTGTGATGTTTTCGTACAGAGTCGAAGTAAAAATTTGAAGGGACAAAAGGCAAAAGAAACGAAGGGAGCAAAAAAGTGGGAAATACTTGATTTCAGTTTCATTATACCATATTTTATGAACGAAACTTATGCACTCATTAAGTCGAATGCGTTAAGTAAATTGGCATTTCAATTTTATCAAGCTTCATACGGAGCAAAGATTACGCAAGAGTTGTGTCCACCAAAACCAAAAGAGTTGCTTATAGCTGCAGTCACTTTGTGTTCCTTTTTGACATTAGCGCATGTATCAATACCTGTGACAACTTCCTCGCATTCATTCTGATTAATACTCGGATGTAACCAGCCTGTTTTAATGGCCATAATGGAAGCAATTGCTTCCATACCCCCTGCTGCCCCGAGACAGTGGCCTATCATAGACTTGGTGGCGTTCATCTTAACATTTGTCATGTCTTTAAATACTTTTCTGACAGCAGCAATCTCTGCGACGTCACCAACAAGGGTGCTCGTTGCATGAGCATTGATGTAGTTGATATCTTCAACCGATATACCGGCATCTTTGATAGCAAGTTCAATACAAGTGGATACTCCTAGACCATCAGCACGAGGGTCGGTCATGTGGTGTGCGTCGCACGTAATTGCACCTCCCATATATTCTGCGTGAATGCGAGCGCCGCGGGCCAGAGCATGTTCGAGACTTTCCATCACTAATAAACCTGCCCCTTCTCCCATGACAAAACCATCTCGAGCCTTATCCCACGGTCGACTTGCGCCTTCTGGATCGATATTATTTTGCGATAAAGCCCTGCAGGCTACAAAACCACCCAAGCCGACTGGAATTATTGGTGCTTCCGATCCACCAGCAATAATTATATCCGCGTCACCACTTCTTATGTGGTTGGCTGCGGCATGATAGGCATAGTTGGCCGTTGCACAAGCAGTTGAAATACTGTAATTTGGACCCATGAAGCCCTTTTCAATTGCGAGCATTGCTCCGCCCATGTTTGTAATGGCATATGGAATGAAAAATGGAGTGATCTTCTTCGGTCCCTTCTCGACCAAAGCTTTCACACCGTCCTGGAAAACCGTGAGCCCACCCATACCTGAGCCACAGAGAACTCCAACACGTTGCTTATCAACTTTGGCTAAAGCTTCGCCAGCCAGACCAGCATCTTCAAGTGCCTTATTTCCACTTACTAAAGCATATCTTAAACAATCATCCAAACGACGATCGTTTTTCTTGTCGATATACCCCTCGTTGTCGAAGTTCCGGATTTGAGCTGCAAATTTAGTTGGAAAATCGGAAGTGTCAAACCGGTCAATTGGGGCTACACCGGACGTTCCTTCCAAAAGCTTATCGTAAAACGAATTATAGTCATTTCCAAAAACAGAGCAAAGCCCCATTCCAGTAATGACGATGCGTTTTTTGGGGTCGGTCTCGCGCGCCATAGCGCTGCATCCAAAGAGCACACGAGATCTATCAACTCGCTGATTTCGAACTTGCTTCAATTTTTTTCTATCGCACGAAGTTGAAGCATGACTAAAGCGAATAGTGGATGAGATAGAAGTAAACATTTGAACGATTTGAGCGATAACTTCAGGAAGTGAAGTGCACTTTGATATTCGATTTCGTTGGGATGCCTCGAAAAGTCCAAAGAGTCACGTAGAATTAACGATGAGTTGTTGTACGTTATCTTTTTCGTTATCTGCCTTTTTCTTTTTTCTTTTCTCCCATTCATACATCATCAGTATGATGTAGGCAATTCCAGCAAAAAAAAAGGATTTTGGGGTTTATTAGCCCTTGTTCAAGGTTACCCTAAACGCTACAACAGATGGGTCAAAGGAACCTCTGTGTCCTCACTCGTCTCACCAGCATTGGCGGAAAGGAAACCTGGAAACGTTCCAACGTCTTACTTTTTCACGTATTTTTTGCACAACACAACACGCACTGTATTTCGGTAATTTAAATACTTGACTTCAACTTCTGTGACGCATCAAAAGGCGATAAAAGTAATGAGTGGTACACAAATTTCTCCGGACTTCTGCAAAAAGCATCCACTACAAAATAATTGGACGTTATGGTTTGACAACCCGAACGGGTGAGCATCTTTTGACCTATTTTCCGCTCCAATTCACACATTTATCTTTCCGATTACTTTATCGCAGGAGCCGAAAACAGACCACATGGGGCCAAACTCTTCGTAGCGTCTATACTTTCGATTCGATCGAGGATTTTTGGTGCCTTTACAACAAAATTCTAAGCCCGAGTAAGTTAATAATGGGAACAGACTTTCATCTTTTCAAAGAGGGCATTGAACCGAAATGGGAGGATGAGAATTGTGCAAGTGGGGGAAAATGGACATATCTATTCCCCAAAAGTAGATCTGTGGGAGAGCTGGACGAATACTGGCTGAAACTATTATTAGCTATGATCGGAGAACAGTTCAGCGAGCCTAATGAAATTTGTGGTGCAGTCATAAGTATCCGTCAGAAACAACATCGCATTGCTTTGTGGACGAAAACTTCCTCGAATGAAGCTCATCAACTAGCAGTTGGACGATCGTTTAAAACTATACTGGGGCTTGCAGAGAATGACAAAATTCTCTATATGGTACATGATGATGCAATTAGACTTGAGCGTAAAGCAAAAGAGCGCTACACCGTCTAAAGTTTGTGTAAAAGTAAAAGCTAAACTTTTTAGGGATTGTCTGGAGTGAAGAGCAAAAAGTACAGATTTTCGTGATTGTTGTAAAAGTTTTCTTATCAATGTATCTATTGAGTGATTGATGGTAAAGCATTAAGAACTCAAAACCTTTCCCCGAACCTCAAAAAACATGTTCCTTTTGATTGGTTATCGTCGTGAACCCACTCTGCACGCACTGGACCCAGTTTCAAGCCAACCCCAAAGCACGAACCTTGCCCAGCGCGACAATAATATTCAGTAGGGTTTCCGATCACCGATTTGCTCGACCCTAAGTCTGAGCACTTCTCCCAGAACAGAAACGAGTGAGTGTTCATATAAGGAACTGGTAACCGCAGCTCAAGAGCAATCTCCATAAAGCTTCTACTCACTCCAAGCTCACCAACTCCATAACCCCGGCAGGAGTGGGGACCACCCAGTGTAAATGCATCGTATACCGCACAATCACCTATGATATGCCCACCCTTTGCGTGCATTACTAATACTGGCGGGGGAATATCGTTTCTTTTCTTTGTTTGCAGGAGTTGTATGAAGCGAGAGGCTTCAAGCGAACTTCGATTGTAAATTGGAAACGACGATCCAATGCCTAGTGACTGCTCAACTTGTAAAATATCACGAGAACCAATTGGTGTATTTTTAACGAACTTCGTCGTATCTCTCGTTAAGTTTCCTTGCAAGCACACCAGCTTATCACAGCCACTGCCTGAATGAGTCGTGGGAGGACCATCCATGGTTACGGAACCATCCGCTACTTGCTTTGATCCATTTGGACAAGTTGCACCTGACTCATCTCTTGCCGTGATCTCTTCAAGTACTGCACTTGTAGTGCAACGAGATTGACGCGAATAATTTTGCGTAAATGAAGCCTTCATACCTGCTCTATCAACCCAGACGCTAGGTACATTATCCAATAGTGGTCCGCCAGCAAAGACTGGCGAAATTTTCCTAGAGTTGAAAATTGCAGTTCGAAAAGACGATTTTTCTGCATCGAGTTCGCCCTTGCAATATGGATGATTATATTCAATTTTGAATCCCAAATCGTCCTGAGGCTGAAAAAAATTTGCTGTCGAAACAGACCCAAAAAGCTGTCGTCCCCAGCCGTCCAAATTCCTGTGTTCAAAGAGAACTGAGCCTCCTGGACGAACGGAAACAAAATCCGGTCGGCCACCATCACCTGGGGCTATACTCCACTCCAATTCAGTTTCCGCTGTTCGAACGGGTCTTTCACGAAGCATAATATCAACTTGAACCTTTGAGGGATCATTTTCGTCCGGTCGCGGAACGACTTGAACGTTATCAAAGAGTTGTAACAAGAATATATCACGCAGTGCTGACTTCGCATCCTCTACATTATAGAGTTCTCCAGCTCTAAAATTATGCTCGCGTGAGATCACTTGTGGATTTGTCACTCCTTTATTATTCAACATCGGTTGCATATTTTCATCAAGAAAACAATGTTGAACCTTTGTGATCTCTCCTTCAATGACATGAGCAACAACATCGCCATTCTCCATGCCATCAAAGTGCGAAATCGTTCCAAAAGTCAAACCTTTGCTCGTATAATAACCCTCCACGATATTTTTCGCTGCTGCAAGTACTCTTACGGTGCAATTTTGACTATTTCTCGCAGCATCTAAAACTTCTAACTCTACTTCGCGTGGAAGCACACTACTTCCAGAAACTCTGAACGTTTGCACTTGGGGCCAGATCTTTTCCCGAAATACAAATTCAACTGCATATCCATCCTTTGAGGGCGTTACATTTGCATCTACATTCGCAAATAAACCAGTACCAAGTAGCTGTTCTAGGTCATCTGATAAATCTTTCTTCGACAATTGTGCTCCTTTCCTTGCATTCAGACCTTGAAACAGTTCAGACTAAGATGAAAAAAATACAGTTAAAAAAGCTTGAAAAAATAAAAAGGGTCTCACCTTGCTTGGAATACCCGGTCCAGTCGGTAAATTTGTAGCTAATACTGATTCAACGATGAAATCATCTTTGTTACTGGTTTTCTTCCTCTTTCTTCTTACCATATCTTCCTCTTCTTCCTCTTCTTCTTCCTCTTCTTCGTCCTCTTCTTCGTCCTCTTCCTCGTCCTCTTCTTCATCCTCTTCTTCGTCCTCGTCACTCTCTTCGGCGTAGGCTGCGAATACTTTCGTGAAGCCACCGCCATCTCCTCCTCCACCTCCTCCTCCTCCACCTCCATCTAAACCATAATTATCACCGGAGTTACCGCCTCCGCTCGCTAGCAATAAGGTGAAAGCTACATTGCTGGTGGCCAGCCCAAGCGTTACGGCTCCAATTCTTCTGGGTTTTAAAGCCTTCCCTAGTAGTTCCGAAATACTTCCCACCCCAAACTTCACGACTTTCGACGGAAAACTTTTTGCGTCGGGTTTGGAGAACGACAAGCTTTCCATTCTGTCTTTCAAAGAGGATATTCCCGTTTGAACAAGGGTCGTTTTTTGCCGGCGTTTTTTTGAAGGTCGTGAAAATTCAAAGCCGAACGCACTCGACGAAGCGAAAGTCACTTCTCTAGTAATTGACAACATTTGAGGGGAAGATATAACCGTCTGTGTGGGCTCGTACAAGTTCGATGAATGCGAATAAATTTCAGGACCGTAAAGACGTGAAAACCACGTTTCACTTTTCTCTTTTTTTTGTGTGTGATTAGTTTATAAACCTCTGTGACCCGCTGCATGTTTAAGTATTTGGTTATTTTGGTAGAAAGAAAAGGTTTAGGGTGTTACATCCAAAATCTCCCTGCCATGCAATGATGATAGACTTCCAGGGCCAAATTTTGCTGAGGTAAAAATTTTCGGCTGCCCTTCCATCATCAGCACTATACCAGGGGATATACGAGAACTCTTCAGTCAAAAATTTTTATCTTGAGGTAAACTTTACTTTTAAGAAAAATTCAATAGCAATATGTTTGATTCAAGTATTCTATGATTTTCGCACTTTCGAATAATTGGATACCCGTATTTTCATCTTCTATGAATGGAACTTGAAAAGTTTTTGCTTTCCTCAGCAGTTCAGTCCTACGAGGACTTCCTCTAGAGCATGGGCGCAAAACATAAGGCAGCTCCATTTCACACAGTTTTTCTCTGACAAGTGAGCAAAAAGGCGAAGCTTCGTATGCCCACAACTCTAACGGCTTCACGGGATATCTGCATGGCATCTTAGAATGAGATATACTCGAGGAGGATTCAGTATTTCTGGATCGCATGGCGATATCAGCAGTTCCCCGATTTGCTACTAAAGGAGAGGGAGCAGAGCCGTCTAGATAAACATCATATAAATAATCTAAAATATCTTCAGCGCCAATAATAGAAACCCTAGAGCGAGAGTCATGCAAGAAAGGTAGTATCTCTTCCCCGAGTGGAACATTTTGAAGCTTTGCTGCCAACGTTCTGTGACGATAAGCTCCGTATGGGCATGGTCTACATTCAAATGCTAAATCAAGCATACACAGCGCTTCACGAACTCTTCGGCATTCTCCGTCCGTTTCAACATCATACAAGACTAAATTGGGTGAATCTTGGAAACCTCGTTCAGATTCAACTTGAGATTGAGTCATTCTCATTGACCCTAAACGGTAAGCTTCGTCTAATTCATATTCACCTGCGCGAACAAAAGAGTAGATTTCAGACTTTTTCTTTCGAACCCAAGGCCTCCAACCATTCACAAACAAGCTTGATGCTAATCGTAGTATACCGCAGCGTACTGTTCCTAATAAATCATCTATCTGTTCTGGAAGAAAAGAATATTTTTTGGGTTGTACGTCATTGTAGTAGTTCCGTCCTTTTACTTTGAACTTTCTTACACCAAAATCTGATAATTTTGGGCGCCACATGGCGTGAGCGCCATAAGGAACTCGGTCTGGGAGGATAATCCTAGAAACTGGCCCAGAGGAAATATCTTGAGCATTTAGTATTATGCATTCGCTACGAGAACGACCCAAAGTTTCTGTATTCTCATCGTGAACATAAAGTACAAGCCAACCATCATCTTCAGATCCCTTTAACTTAGTTGCTCGTGGCACAAACTGTGACTCCATACCAAACCTTCCAGGACCGTGCTCATACACTTGTTTATCACCTGTTTCAAAGTCAAATTTTACCACAGCGTCGAATTTGAGCTGTGCATCATCCCTCAGGATTTCCGTTTTAATTCGTCCAGCGTAAGCGTACCGATTCTTTACACCTGTAAATTCATCATTAATACGGGGAACTTCCACTATATCTTTATAGAGGTATCTTTCCTTTACTGAGCCATCAACGAGATTGATTCGCCATTCATGGACTCTTGGTAAGTTCAAATCTTCTTCTAGGGTGCGCGTGATCCAATCCCGAGTATCTCTAGCTTTTAGTGCATTGTGGAAGAAGCCATCTTCTCGTACACCAGTTATAACTATTTCTTCCTGACCGTTAGCATTTGTTTCTTCCCAGGAGTTGATAAAGTGATAAACCATCTGCGCACAACTACAATCAAACCACTTCGCAAGAGGAACATTCGAATCGCGCGAAAATACACCAAATCTTGCATTTTTATCATTATTGTATTGAAGGGGATGGCGACCGAAAAATTGGCGTATAGGCTTTATATCCAAGCTACCTTCAAACAAAATAGTATACTTCTCAGTAACGCAAAAATCATGCATGAAAACACATCCTGCAAATGGGAAGCTCCACATCGGAGTTAGGTCCTTAATTTTTCCATTTTGATCCAAGGATCCAATAGAACAGTGTGGAGGATAGACAGGATTGAATCCAAAAAAGACTAGGTCTCCCGTCAAAGGTGCAACTTTTGGGTGCGCCGTAAATGGTATGTATGGAGGAAGTTGGTTTTCAAAATTGCAAGCTCCCAGAGTTGTGAGCCTCTCAGGATCTAGTTCCCACGGTGGCATTGTATCTTGTAAGGCTAAAGTACGGCCAGCAAAATGCACAAGAGCAGTATTTGCTGAATCTTTCAAGAAAGCTCCTCCAGAAACCAAATTTGCTACTGCATTGAGTAAGAAAGTGCTGCCTTCCGCATTCATCAGTGGCCGAAATAGCCGTGCCCCAACCTCCGATTCATCCTTCCAACTTTTAGTTCGTATAAATCGATTGCGATAGCACAACCTTGAGTTTACATCGAAATCTAACGCATAGATCATCCCGTCACCTTCAAACCAATGATGCCAGCCATTTGAAACATTGAAATCCTTTTGATCTGGGCCTTTTCCCCACACCTTGTAATTTTGTGCCTCTAGTTTTGGATTTGGTCCAACATATGCAAATTGTCCTTCCGGGAAATCATCAGGTACGGATCCAATTATTCTCAATCCGTCATTATCTGACTCAGAATTCCTGTCCAAGCTTGAAAAGCTTGTGTACTCCTCTCGGAGTGGCAAAAAATTCCCACTCAAAAATGCAGCTCCGTGTTCTCCGTAATCCTCTATAGGAAAATGAAGGCTATTATCGTGCTCAGGAAAAGTAGATATCGGGCTACTATGATCGTGCGTCACATACTCCACCACCTTCCTCGATTGGATCCGAAAGAAATTATAATCCATATCTACTACTTTCACGCTATTGACTGTTTCTCCACGCGGGATATGTCTATCCCGATGTACGGGGCTGATATTTGCTCGCCATCTTACACGTGAACTTATGGCATGAATACTCATGTTATTTATACTCCAGTGTCGAATAAGCAATACTATGTTACGGAAGTATTGCTCTTGGGATAGTGAAGGTAAGCGGACAAGGTGGGTGGGAATAGATTCCTTAGTCCTTGTTTCGAACTATCGAACAGATGAATCTTCCGAAGTTTTCGGCAGATCGCAGGCAATAATTTCTAATACGATTGTATTAGTACTCGGACGGACTACTCGTATCGACCTATCGATTTACCTTTCTCCTTCTCCGACTCTCGTTTTTTTTTTACAGATTCAGACAGCAAGCTGGAGAAAAATTTTCCAAACCAAGAATTCCCATGCCCACGAAGGGATAAAAGCATGATTTTTACGCCATATCATATGATACGAGTAAATGATTGATCACCAACCAACAGTTTTTTTTTTCTAAAAAACTGTATTCCAAATTTGCTAGTTAAATAAGGCGGCGTGTTCGTTATAAACCCTTCCCTTGTATCGCAAGATCCGTGCCGCGTGCCATTCGCTTACGGGCGTGTTGTATTGATACCATTAATAATCTGACACCATCAACAGAGAAGTTTAACTTGCATCAATACATTATTTACAACAAGGAAAGTTAATAAATACTTTACGTTTTCGTCGTAGAAAGGAAAGCCCTGCCCTGCTTCGTGAGTTTTTTTTGAACCACTTTGCGTCAACACATTTGGCGATAAAACAATAGCGTGTTGTGTTTTACAGAAAAGGGCTTAGAAAGTGCATTTAGTAGCTATGCAGGTTGGACGAAAACTATCTATGAACATACCGAGCGTCTCAAGTTGGAGCAACTTGAGCGAAATCTCAGATGCCTCTGTTGAAGATATTGAGAATCGCACTGAAGATGAAATATCTTCGCTAACGAAAAGTATACTCAACTCTGCACACAGCGATTTTCGAACGACGATATTAAATGGAAAGCTAGGTAGTGACTTGATTTCAAAGAGTCTAGGTGATTCTTCATTTGATGTACGTCATGCAGCACTTTCTTACGCTTGTGCTTCCTTAAGCTCGGACGAGGTTTCTGAATCTGACAAGGAAAAAATATTCGTATCATTCTCGAGATATTTTGAAGAAAACGCGGATACTTGTTCTGTTCGTGAATCTGATTTATTACGAGCCGGTTTGGCTTGTTTGTTTTGTTATTTTTCCGGGTGTTATTCAGAGAAGGATCCCAAGAGACAAGCCGCATTCCACAAAATAGTTCTTGTTATGGATACCCTCCGAGATGAAGGTTGTATTCTGGTGGGAAAATCTCTTGCAATTTTAGTTAGAAGTGTATCATATGAGACAGCGTCAGAGCTGTGTGAACTTTCGATGCGTAGTTCACTCGACTGTTCAAAGAGTTTGCAGAGGCGTCGCTCTGCAGCTGCCATTACCTCAGCAATAATAAAAGGTTTAGGCCAAACATGTGCACTTCGAATGACAATGGTTGATAATTTAAGGAATATTTTCAACGATGAAAATGGCGAGATAGCTCAACTCGCGTGTGGATTTAATTTATATTCCTCGGTATGCATGATTGCAGGACGTTCTTTTGAGCCTTTCATGTTTGAATTTTCACCTTTGATATTCTGTGCATTTTCAAATGCAAGTGCAGAAGTAAGAGACTCTGCACGTATTGCTCAGGCATCAATTGCATCCTCATTGCATAACAATACAATAACATTCATTACCCCTGCTCTTGTCCAAGGTCTGACTCACAAAAGCTGGCAAAACAAAGTTCGTTCTTTGGTATTCATGGGTGATTTATCCACACGTGCTCCTGGTTTCTTTAAGAGGTCAATTCCAGATATTTTTGGTCCGCTCCTAGAATGCGTCTTCGATACTCACCCAAAGGTCAGTGCATCTGCTTTGAGTATTTTAAGACCAATATGTGAAAGTGTCACAAATGCCGAGCTCCTTGGAATGTTAGATCTCATTTTGCTTGCAATACAATATCCTCAAAACAAGACTGAGGAGTGTTTAGACAAACTTATGGAAACTACGTTTGTCAACTCCATGGACGCACCTTCCTTAGCTATAATCCTTCCCATTATACTTCGCGGTTTGCGCGAACGTGCAAAAGAACTCAAGCAGAAGGCGGCAACCACATGTGGAAACATTTGTGCATTGGTTGATGACACCAGAGATTTGCTACCTTTTATATCAATTTTGCTTCCGGAACTGAATAAGTGCGAGGAACATTCTCACCCAGATCTCAGAAAGTGTGCTGTTAAGGCGAAGGAGAGTTTACTAAAAGGCTTGGATGACCAGAATTTGAAAGGAGGTAAATCCTCTTCTTCGTACATATGTGATGCTCTTGAAGCATCTTCGATTAAAATCGATCCAGTTGTTTTAACTCACGTGGCTCGTGTGGGGGGTTGGATGTTAACTGTTGCTCCACTTCGAATGCCCCCAAATATTTTGTCTCAAGATATCTGCCGTGAATTATTCTCTATTCTTGAAGATTCGCTCGATTATGCTTTGATAGAAAAAGTAGCAGAAGATGCAGTCTTGGCATACAAAGGATTGGAGGCATCGTCTCTGAATGATGCTGCGCCAAAAGACTACATTGTCGAGCTCGAAGGAATAATACTAGCGTTTGCAGGTCGAGTACTACTGCAACGCACAGATTTTGTGCTTGAACGTGGGCATACGTATGGCATAGTTGGACAAAATGGAACTGGAAAGACGACGCTACTTAATCGGGTGGCTAAGAAAGATATTTCCAACTTTCCACAAGATGTAAGCGTTTATTATATTCAGCATGAAATTCTATCTGAAAAGCAGGAAACTGTTCTTGATTTCATGCTGAGTTCAGTTCCGGATTCTGTCTCTCGCGAAATAATTCAAAAGACTTTGTTCAATGTTGGTTTTGATGAAACTAAAATGAATGGTAGCATCCAGTCTCTCAGTGGCGGATGGAGAATGAAGCTAGCAATAGCACGCGCCATGCTTTGGGATGCTGACGTACTTCTACTCGATGAACCTACGAACCATTTGGATGCAGATGCCGTTGCATGGTTAATAGACTATTTGAAAAGTTTGACTGGAACGACTATTTGCCTTGTATCCCATGATTATGATTTTTTGAGCGAAGTTTTATCAGATGTCATTCATATTTCCGAAAAGAGCTTAGTATATTATCCCATGAAATTTCGCGAATTTCAGTCACTCAAGCCTGAGATTGTTGCTGCTCTTCCTTCGCCAAGCAATGCAATTATGAAAGAAGGTAGCATAAATTCAAAAAATGAAAGCACATCTACGAAGCAGGAGATCAATTTTGCTATCGATAATATAGATGCATCTCACATTAAACCGGTTATTTTTCCGGTGCCAGGAAATCTGGAGGGTGTTAAGAGTAGGTCTAAAGTAGTCATGTATATGAAAGAAGTTTCATTCAGGTATCCTGGGGCTGAGAGTCCCATTTTGAAGTCAGCAACTGTGAAAATAACTCAAAATTCTAGAGTTGCTATTATTGGCATGAATGGTGCGGGTAAAACCACTCTAATGAAGCTTTTGATAGGAGAACTTAAGGCTGACGAAGGGATTGGGGAGGTTTGGGTTCACCATAATTTACGTTTGGCTTACATTGCTCAACATTCCATGCACCATCTTGAAGAGTCTGTCAACAACACGCCTTTAGAATATTTACAAAATCGCTTTTACCAAGGTCGAGATCGGGAGATTGCAAAGCGTTCTTCTCACAATTTGTCAAAAGAAGAATTTGCTATTTCCCGGGAGCGGGGTAATATATGCGAGGTCGTTGGCCGTCAAGAACGTGGGAAACACTTGTTCTACGAGTGTAGAAGGTCTGGAAGAGATGATCATGATACAGATTGGGAAATGCTTACCTCACTTGAGCGTAAAGACGAGTATGTCATGAAAATGGTGAGAAATTTCGACGAAAAGTTAAAAGCAATGCAAAGTGGTATGGATTTACGCCCACTGACCAAAGAAGAAGTTAGAATGCATCTAGAGAATTTCGGTATCGATGAAGATCTCGCCATGGGTAAGATCAAAAGAATGAGTGGAGGTCAGAAAAGTCGTCTTGTACTCGCAGCGGCTATGTGGATAAATCCACACGTAATAGCATTGGATGAGCCTACAAATTACCTAGATAATGACACGCTTGCCGCTCTTACAAATGCATTAGCTCTGTTTAAAGGTGGAGTTATCATGATTTCTCATAACGATGCCTTTGTGAATAAGCTTTGCAACGAAACTTGGCTCGTTGGTAATGGAGTCGTTAACATACAAGCAATAGCTGGAAAAGCAAAGGGTATGTCTGTGGCCGATAGAAGAGCGTTGAAAAAGGGACTGGATGCGGAAGAAGCTGACTTGAAAGAGGTCCAGAACAACTCGAAAAAAACTGCAGCCGAGCGGAAAGCTGAGAAGGAAAGAATAAAAAAATCCAAAGCTCCAATTAAATTCAAATGAGTTATTTTATTAACCTCTTCTTAGGACATCTATCGGTAGTATTCGTCAAAGATTTTGGTTTCTTTCCATTTCCTTTTACCTTCTATCAAATGTTTATCTAATAAATTTGAGGAAGCTTTTATTTATGTAAAAATGCTTCGTTTGTGTCCATTTTTGAGCGTTTCAATAGTTCATGTTTTCATCCAGTCAGTCACGAACAAAGTTCTGCTAGTCTTAAAATATCCTCACTAGTAATATTATCATTAATGGATAACACAGTATTTTCATATACCGTGACAAAATTTGGAGAAATCTTATCTAATCTTGTACGCATATATACCCACTCTTTGCTTCTGAAGTCCCAAGAACATTCAACTATTTTACCATCTAACTTCATAAGATCAGTCGTGTAAGAGCTGATTTTATCATTTATTCTTATCAATTTTCCCTCCTTCCCTCCAACATATAACATAGGCTCCATAGCATTGCTCGCTATTTCCTCAAATTTCAGGAAAAAATCGACCGAGTTCATTTTAGGAAACTTCCACTTCAACAGAGTATCGACAGTGTTTGGTTCATACTTTGAACTTTGGGGTTGAAATATTAAGCCATCTGATTCATGACAAAGATTTGGAATAAAACTTTCAAGTAAAGCTCTTGTAGAAGATAATGGATAAAACTTCTTTTGCCTAATAGTAAATAGCTCGCGTTCAATATCGTAGTAATTTGATTTTTGCATCTTACTAAAAAAGCGTTTTCTTGGTTCAATTACCTCCGAATTGAGCATCTGAAATCGATAGAGAAATGGTTTGTCAGCAAGAAGCTCCCCATTAAAAGCCATGCAATCATAAGCTAAGTATCTTCTTATCATCAGCTTTGATTCAGGATCGAAGTCCAGCACCATTTCACCATCAAGTAGAGTAATGTGATGCGTCTTATTAATATCTTGACCAGAAAGTGGGAACCGCATCTGAATGCGTCGAATAGCAAATTTCCTATCGATCAAGTATGTACCATCTCGCAAAATAAGTAATAAATATCGTACGCCATCAGCTTTCCACGTAACACTGTATTTTTGTTCTCTAATCATATGGATATTCGCATTACTCAGACTGACAGGTTGAGAACCTGGGAAAGAAAGTTTATTTTTTGTAGCTCCTGCTGAACTTTTACCATTGAAGCATACCCATATGCATAGTTTTTGAACTTCCAATACTTGTTCATCACAAACTTCTTCTCCAAGTACGTCGTCTAATTCTGCCAAAGAGGTTTTTAACTTCGAAAATTTAATTCCTGAATAACGTAAGGGAACCGGATATGTATATTTTTCTGGAGAGAAGTGAGCCTGCACTCGTGAAAATTTTTGTGCACAAAATAAATCTGTAGTCTTACTGACTGATACTGGGGGTGCAAATGCCGAATGTTTCCATGACGGTATATCTGGGAAAACTAGAGAATCCCGCTTAATTTCAAGATAACTTTCATAAAGTTTCGCTAAATATTTATGCTTGTAGATACCAGGAGGTCGACATTCTGAAAAAATTAGAATATGCTTGTTCAGATCTGGCCACTGTTCAGAACGCTGTAAATAATGAACAATCATGCTCCCAGTCCTATTGAAACCATGCGTACAGTGTACTAAAATACCAGATTTGTAATCATTAGAATACCCCTCCAATCCTATGATTGCTCGATGGCTTTGAACAGTGTAGATGAATTTACTTATTGCGCACGAGTCTGGCGGACCATCTCTACCCCGGCACTGTATTTTAACATAACGAATATCTTCTCGCTCAAAAACAACAGGGTCATAATATCGACTCGTATTTGTCAAATCGATTACCATGGTAATTTTCATGCCAACACTCTCTGCCAATTTCAAGGATTGGTGGGGACTATAACGTTGATTTTGAGGAATATGAGAGTCATAAGCACTACTTAAAGGAGTTTTTGATGCAACGAAGAATCCGATGGGCTTGCTTTGAGGAGGGCAATCTAACCAACCAAGGGGAGGTTTTTGCTCGATTGTGCTAACTTGATCTGCCATAGAATTGCGTTCTGCGATGCTCACAAGAGGTTGGAAAGTATTATGTAACAATCCTAAATCCTTCATCTGTTTTCTTCTCTTTTCTCTCTCCCCCAAGATTTTCTCCATTTTAAATCACTTGCGGTATGACGAATATTTACCACCGTTTCCAGGAAGCAAGTAAATGTGAGTAAATTAAGATTTCGAGAGATTTCTACACACTCTGCTCAAAATTGAATCGGTTACACAAAACGAAACGGCAGTCAAATTTACTTTCGTTACATAGCACCGAGAAATTAGGAACGGGCAGCATAAAGTTAGCTCTAGGTTAATTGCATGCAATTCTTGTACCTATACTCCCGAAACTCTACTACTGTTTGTACCTTTATACAAAAGAAACTTATTCTCTGTTTCTATCTATGAGTGAAAGTTTTGGTTCTAAAACGTTTTCTCTTCGTTTCACGGTCTGAGCATCCGACGGTTGTTGCCTATTTCATTCAACTTTTGCCACCGAAAGTCACACGAAGAAGTCGACTTGCGAATGGTTTTCACTTGTAGTAATGAAAGAAAGGAACGATACGATGACACAGGATGGTGAAAGACGGAATTGAAAAGGTCAAACTGGGAATCAAAATCAAAATCAAATGTTTTAGACGTGAAGAAAAATGCCATAATAAGACGTGAGATTTTGAGATTTTGACCCTGTGACCCCCCCACTGTGGAGAGAAAAAATATTGGTGACAACTTTGATCATTTTTGTTCATTGCCCAGCACGTCAGCAGACAACAGCAGTCTCCCAACTGCCCAAACAGCTTGCAAAGAAAGGGAGGCGGCACAAAAAATACAAAAAAGCAGAAAAAGATGACTGCGCGCGAACGTGTGTTATCATTCGTATATTATCAGTTCCATGCAATAACGCCGTTGGAACACCACACTTTATACGCGCGCTAGTAGGGGTTTTCTGTTCTTGCTTCGCCAAAAATTTTATGAAAACAAAGAAGTTGTGACGCAGACCTTAATATTTCATAAGTTTTGAGAAAAAATGGATACAGGCGGTATCTCACAACAATTTCCAAGCAACCTATCTGCATTTGGTTTTGATATGAAATATCCGATACATTTTGCTAGTTCTCCAGGAAGAATGGACGTGATGGGTGGTATAGCAGATTATTCTGGCTCCAGAGTAATCCAAATGCCTATTGAATCTCATACCAGTGTTTATATCCAAAGAAAATGGAAAACCAAGAAAGTAGGTAAAGGTGTATTTGCAATAACATCCATCAGTGAATCTGGACAACATAAGAAAAGATTCGTAAAAATTCCAACGTGTACCTTTTTCGTGAACAAGCCAGAAGCAGCGCTTCATAAATATGAGAATTTGAACCGTATTTTCTCTCGGATGAAGAACTGGTGTGCCTATATTGTCGGGCCTATTCTTATATGTGCGAAAGAAAATAATATTCAGCTTTCAACCAGGGATAATTTTGTTATCTATATAACTTCGTCTATTCCAGAGGGAAAAGGGGTTTCATCATCTGCAGCTGTAGAAATTGCTTCGAGCTTGGCATTTTTATCTCTGTTCGGACATTCCCCAAGTGCAAAGAAAGTTCGGAAATATGCTCCTCTTTATTCTTTTTTTGCAGAGAATGCTATTGCTGGTGTGCCTTGTGGAATAATGGACCAGTTAGCTTGTTTCCATGGTAAAGTAAAGCATCTAACTCCTTTCACTTGTTCCTTACCTTCTGTGATGGGCAAACAAATAGGGTATTCTAAGAAATATTTAAGATTATGGGGAATAGATAGTACTGTGCGGCACTTCAATGGTGGTAGTAATTATGCTCGAGTCAGAGCAGCGGCATTTATGGGACGTCATATTATTATGAAAGAATCTCTACTCTCTAGAACTTTTGAAACCCTTTGCTCTATGAATAGAGTGTACAACTCCGGGCAAGTGAATATTCTGCATGACTTTATTGAAATGAACTTACCCGAGGCAATCACAGGAAATGAGTTCATTGAAATCTATGGTATAGATCATGGGGATGAGATAACACTACCAATATCTCGAGATTCAGTATATTACGTAAGAGCTTCGGTTGATCTTGCTCTTCGTGAAGATAAACGAGCAAGAAAATTTGAGCAAATGCTGCATGGCGATTTAGTTCAAGTGGATGGGTATTCACTAGGTGCGCTAATGCGTGCGTCCCACATAAGTTACTCTCGCTGTTCAATGGGTTCTCCCACGACAGAAATTTTGATCGATTTATTGGACATTCCTCACATTTTTGGTGCAAGAATCAGTGGTGGTGGCTGTGGCGGGCTCGTCATTTGTCTTACAAATGATACTAAAGAGGCAGAAGAAGCAGTAATGGAAACAGTGGAGAAGTTTTCGACGCTTCTAAAAATGAGTGTGGGCCAAATTAGACTTTTCAAAGAAAGCTCTGATGGGGCAAACATATCCAAGTCGTTCTTTCAATTTCTATGAGGCCTTAGTTGTAAATATTTCGAAATGGAATAAAATGCGTAAAGGATGCAAAACATGGTATTCTCGTGTTCAAACTAAAAAACACTCAACTCAATCAAAACTGTAAATTTTGCATTAGTTTAGACTAAAAACAAGAAAATTCTGTCTTTTAACAATTTTTAAACAAAGTTCACAAAAAGAAGAAAAATAGGAATACTAAATTTGTAAACTAACTGTGTTGCAATCAAGTGTGTTATATAAAAGTCTCAACATTGCCTACTATAGTCTTATCCTCGATTATCTAATAACCAAGGATTAAAGATAGTATATGTTTCCACGTGTCTTTACAGTTACTAAATAGAGAGACTCACTTTACTCATTTTTAAAATGACAAACACGTAAAAGTTGCTTTGTTTCGCATTGCCTTTTTGAAGTTTTCTAGAAGTCAGGGGTGGTGCATATGTGAACTTCAAGTAAGCATGAAAGTTAAGATTTAATGTAATAATTATATAGTTTTAGGGTAGCCTTTTACGTGATAGCACATCAGAAGTAGCTAAGTTACGTACGAGTTCTAAGGTGAGTTCCACTTTTACTGCTTTGAAGTACAACACTATAATACGTCCTTAACATCTTTTCGTTCTTAAAATCTTAAAGAGAAGAAATATCCTTGAGGCACAGATCTACAGATCAGATTTGGAAGGTTTTTTCTTTGTTTTAGCCCACCCGTCTAGCTCTAATTTATTCACACCAGGGAACAGAACCATTTTGAAGCAGCGTTATATTTTGTTGAGCGAAAATAAGTTAGAGCCAAAAAAAAGAAAGCAGGCTTTTAAAATTGAAGGTGGGATTGTGAGTAAATTTCACTTTGCAAAACAACCACAAAGTAAAATCAACATTACGTGATGTTGTAAATTGATCATCAATCGAACGGACTAAATACGTTCCCGAAACTCGAAACTCTCCTTACGATTACCAGGTTGTAACCTAGAAAAAAGAAACAAATTTATCTGCTTTCAACTATTTCGAATTTTCCATATATTTCAAGAGCGCTGACTTAAGTCGAACAGTGTGCTCAGGCAGACCTACTGAAACTCGAATACATCCAGACAATTCAGGAGGACTACTGTAGTATCTCACGATGACTCCGTCAGATTCAAGAAAGTTTTTCAACTCTTCTGCACGACCACTTATTACCCTTCAAGATTTTTCAAATATATGTAAGCTTGACAAAAAGATTATTACCTGCATAGTATGAAATTTGACTGAGACTCGTAAGGTTCAAGGAAAGAAAACTTTGACATCATCTCGAACATGTTTTCACGCTCACTCACAAGAGCGTTTTTCACATCCTGGTTGGATGCAAAGTTAGATAGAATACACTAAATACGATTTTTAGAGAAAACCTCTAGGTAATCCGGGTTTGATAAAGCAGCACATGCAGCGAGTTCGGCAACAACTGAAACGTTGTATGGCTGTTTCATCCGCCACAGAAATTCTATAAGATGAAGCGGGAAAACGCCATATCCAACTCGTAAACCTATTATTAGCGAAAGATAAGATACCGGTGGACAAAAAATTTCTGAAATTCTCTGTACCAGCAAGAGCAGCACGTTTACTGAAAGTGCGAAGAACAATGAGATTTTGCCGTTTTGGAACTTCTCCAACTAAACTATGCTCAACACCGTAGAACTCAATATATGCTTCATCTAAGACCACAAGACATGGTAGCTCTAAAAGTTCCTCGATTTCTTCACGACTTATAACTGAGCCATCTGGATTATTTGGTGAAGTTATCATCAAAATTTTTGCATTATTCTTGAAGACAGCCTCCTTTATAGATTTCACATCTATACCAAAACTAGGGGCAGGCTTTCGAGGAACATTTACAGTAACTCCATCTAAAAAGCAAATCTATAAAATTAATGGAAAACAAATTTTAAAACATACTGTTAATACTGCAATCGAATTCATACATCCCAAATGTAGGTGGTGTATTAATGAGGACATCCTTTGGTTCAAGAATAGCTCTCAGGACTAAGTCAATCAGCTTTTCGAAGGCAGAAGATGAAAATGGTGAATATTAGAGTAGTAGAAAAATATTTCCTCACCTCATCAGCGCCACAACCAATCATTATATTCTCTATGGGAATTCTACATTCTTGAGCCTAAAGTCATTACTTTCAGCTTAAATATTTGACATAAAGCACTTTACCAGCAGCCCCCTGAGTTTTCTTGACTCTGGGTCAGGATAGATATGAGGAAATTCGATATTTTTGAGGGCAGAGAAGACCTCTGCAAATTCGATAAGTATACCGCGTGACGCCACATTAAATACATTCACCTGGCGGTGGACCGTACGGATTTTCGTTCGCATCTAACTTAACAATATCGGAAGTTGGCCTATTAAGTTTTTCTTTCGAAGAAGTTAGTTTGGCAAAAAATTAGTAGAAGAGTGCAGCATACCTGAGAGAACATCAAACGGTACAATTGACTTATACGGGGCCAGTTCCAGTATATGCTTCCGTATAAATTCTTTCGCATCGAGACTTCTTGTTGTTTTGGGATCCTTTATCGCACTGGGAACAGATAACTTGCAAGGCTCTCGCCTTCTGAAAGATTTAGCCCCAATCTTACTGCAACTCGTACGTCTATGTGAAATATGCCTCAAGGAAAGCGACATGAGTAATGTTGGGAATCAGGTAAGTGTTTCAAAAGCTACTTTCTCTTCCAGAATCCTGGTCTAGAGTTCCAAGACCCGCAGGAGAAAAATGCGAGCTGAAGAGGGGATTTTTTTTCACGGGTTCCCCTTCTCCTTTTTTTTCTGATTTTTACTGACGCCGGTTTCTGCCCACTTTGCTGGGGGGGGCCCCTTTTTCGGCCCCATCCTGTGGTCAAAAAATATATCGGAGAAACCTTCCCTACAAAACCGGTGTATAATTCTATAATAACAGAGATACGGTCAGTATACAATTAGGTTCATTATAAACATTTTCCTCCCTTCTCGTACCTCCCTTTGAAACACCTCCCCGGTATGTCTTTTTCTTTAATCTTTTGTGCGCTTTCTAAGAATTACAGCAGTTTCTGACCGAAGTGATATACTATTGACTATTGAATGTTGAAAGCGTTGCCTTTTGTTTTTGGGACTTACAGATGAGTATTCCCACATTCTTCAATAGAATTATAAAAGAGGTCACAAACGGCGTGAAGGTACATATAGTAATTTTATACAAGGATGGATGAAATGAATTTCAATACTTTACAAGGTGGACTTCTCTACTGAACAACTTTCGGAAGCCCACCTTCAGAAACTAGCCACGGTGTGTTCTGTTTTAAAAATAATAGACAATTCATTTCAACATTGTACAGTTATGGGAGCAAAAATTACTTGCTTTGGATTCAGTTAGGACTAACCTAATCGCAGGGGACGGAGAAACTTCTGTACGATACATCAACCTACTTCTCTTTTTTCTCATTCACTTTCACTTTTCAGGAGGAAAGGTATTTTTTTACATAAAACTTTTTCATAAATCAACTCTGCAACATAATCAAGGCAAAATACGTTGCTGGCCAACGAAGATAAGGTGAGCGAAAGTTACTGGAGTTCTTATTCCCTTTAGTAACATTTGCTTGTTAGGTGAATGGAGCTCTTAATGTTGATATTATAACATGTGATATGCTTCTTACTCTCTCAGATAGCTCAGTACCATGAAAATGCTAGAAATATGCATTCAGTAAGTGATGATATTTCGGACAGCGATGATAATTCAAATGGTTAGATAGATAACATACTGTATTTTTCAAAGTCATAATACTTTATTCAAGATGATGCTGCTGAGTTACAAGATGATATCTCAAATTTAATTTTGGCTCAGTTTGAGAAGGTGACACGTTCAAAATCAAAGTGGAAGTGTGTTTTAAAGGAGGGCATGATGAACATTAATGGGAATGATTACACTTTTAGTAAAGCTACCGGAGAATTTCATTGGTAATTATCTATTTGTAAAAAGAATTGGACACATTTATCGTTCACTCATATTCTAATTCAACATGTTCCCTTTCTTCTTTGATTTTCTTCTGCTTCTGAAAATATTATTCTTATTAAAAATTGTTAAAGTTTTCCAAAAAGTTACATACTGAGGCACTCCTATGTTGTAAATGACCTTCTTTTCCTTGAATCTGTTCCTTTCGATATCAAATCAGTCACATCTTCATGCGTAGACATTAATGGTACTACCTGTTCAATGATTTCTCCTTCATATTTTGAGGAAGAAAAACTATAAATATCATCATAAAGACCAGATTTCAATCGCTTCTGCAAATGTGTTTAAATATGAATCTAGTCACTTTAATAATATGTGTACCAATAACTCTTGTTCAATTGAGCTATCAATCCGAGCGGCCATTTGTGCCTTTAGTTCAAATTAAGAATTTTTAATATTAGAAATTCATATGGAATACCTTTCCCTCTGAACGTTCTTCTTTTTTCTTCTCTTTTTTTGGAATAGAAACAATTTTCCCCCTATCATATTAGTTTTAGAATCATTGACGAAAGCTGTCACAACAAATTACTTTGTATTCTTTGCAAGATTACGTCCTCGTATCAAGTATTGAGTAATTTTAGTAAGCCTTTGCTTGTTCTTATGCACAAGAAATTTAGGCCTGCAATAAATTGGTCAGCATGAAACGAGCTTCTTGAAAAAGGAGACCAATATTCCAAAGCCTTAGAAACCTGATGGAACGCTTCATCATAGTTTTCATTCAAACGCACAAGCTGCCACATAGCTGCTGGCGTGTGTGCTCTCTCTACGCTTTTGAGACAAAGAAACAAAATACCTAAAAAATCGAATTTACACGCTTTTGTTCGAAACTTTATTGTCAGCCAGAATCGTTACCATTTTGTTCTAATATCGTAGAGTAATTACTATTTGCCAACGGGCAAGAACTTCTATTGCATAGTCCAGTCACATTATATGCATTCCTACAAAATGTAGGGGCTTGTTCCTCTTTAATTTTATAGCTACAATGCCCATGGTTGATTATCTTGTTATTGTAAGTTTATGTATATGTCAATAGTTTTATCAGTTTTAAGTCCTACCTGCCAAACGACTTCGTCACTTTGCATGAGTTAGTTATCCACGGTTTGCTGTTTCTCAGGTAGAAGAAAAGTTTTAAATTAAGCAAATGATGAAGGCTAGTGGAATGGTGAGGGTGCTTTCAGATAAATATACAGAACGAGAGAAGAAGAGCGTCCGCGGCGATTCTTTTATTCCAGGTCTTACCAAGACTCATTTCTTTTGTGGCTGAAAAGTCGGAAAAAATTAAAAAAAAGAAATTTTTCCACAATCGCACGATGTGACAATTTTGATGAATATCAAGTCGATGTATTATTGCTAAAATCCTAAAAAGTGGTACTGCTATAACATACTTTTGATCACATATTTGTACACATGGAATATCTATGGAGAGTTTTATACGAAAAAGAACAACCAAAACAAACTGCAATGATGTGATAGGTTCGACACTTTTGTTCGCCAAAATCATTTCTTACTAGTCAGATATAGTTTTCGACTTCTTAGGAAGTAATATCAAGCACACATTGAAAGTACAGAGTGCAATTTGAGAAACCATAACACAGAAAAACTCAGAGAAGGGGTATCCCTCTCGGATGTTTGTGATTATAAAGAAATGATAGATCAAGTATGGCTGCCATACATATCTAATACCAAGGGTAAGATTGTAGCAAGAATTACAGAGGATATTGGCAAATGACCCCCTCCTCAGTTGCCTTCTCAGAATTAGAAAGAATGTATTCAACTCTACAATTCCATCTCTGCATGTCTCTATAGAGTGCTCAGGATATCTAAGTGGATGTAACAGGATGCAAAAGGTCAATACATGGTGCAAAACTATGAAACTTGCCATACTTGGTATGGAATCTGGAAATATGAGGATCCAAATTGTATCTAAAATTATATATATGACAAAAATCTTCGTCACCACATAAGTATTCACCAAATCTAAAAGTCCAGCCACGCAAAGTGAGGCTAAAATTCCTACTATGGGAACATTTATATAATCATGTACTTTATAAGACCAAGGTCGTACGAGGACTCCAGATTTGTTCATTTCAGGGAAGGAAGTTCGTGAAGTTTGAGCCTAATCCTGTAGATTCTAAAAATATTCTACTCGTTGCGTGGCTTATCTTTTAGTAGTTTCAAATATAGATTTTCTTTGCTTCAAGCAAACCGAATTTGGGACCGCTATTGTCGTTTTTGTGCAGCAGGTGTAACACAGAACTATACAGTTATTGTTCAAGCATTAGCAGCATTCAATAGAAATTCTGTCTTTGTAATGAAATAATTTACACAACAAAGCACAGTTTTAGTAACGCTGTTCAAAAGACCTCAAAACTGCACTCTATTCTTGAATTATTGAAACTTAAATAATCCAAGTAAGAGTATTTATACGATACGGCTGCGTACAAGTGTACTTATCTCTATAATATTGAACGTGCGTCGCGTGGTATATTTTATAAATTCCCCAGCTAATGATATACATAATAGATATGGAAAAAAGAAAGCAAAAAAGCAAAAAACTGTTGTTAAAAAAAGGAAGAGGAAGAAACTTACCAACAAAACATCAAGAACTAAAAATCGGTAATCGCGACAGTCGTTCTACATTGTTCAAGCACAATCGAAAGATACAGTAAACACGACAGAATTATTAATAAAGATTCAGTAAGCTGACAATTCGGTAAATGCATGATTCTTTTACACATTAGTGCATTTAAGCGTCCTTCAACAAATAATAGATAACTCTTCCCGTCGAGAAGACCTAGTGAAAATGTCAAATCACACTTTGAACGATGTAGAAGAAGGAAAAGATTACTCTTTTCCTCTTCAGGTACTCTAATTATCATCGCATTTATTACGGTTTGAGTTGAATGAATCTCAGGAAGAAGCAATACTACAGTTATGGGAAGAAACAGACGCTTTTCACCAGCAGCTAAAATTAAGTGAAGGGCGCCCTGAGTACGTAACTTCCCTCTTTTCCCGCATACTTTGATTTCTACGAATAGTTTCGTCTTTTACGATGGACCACCTTTTGCTACGGGTCTCCCTCATTATGGCCACATATTAGCTGGAACTATCAAGGTGAGAGAAAATATGAAAGCAACAAAACTTTCTGTATCTTAAAATTTTTGAAGGATGTTATAACACGATATGCTTCTGCAACTGGTTTTCATGTCATACGTCGATTCGGATGGGATTGCCATGGCTTGCCTGTGGAATACGAGATTGATAAGAAATTAGGTATGATCTCTAGGCACAACATTTATTCATTCTAAGAAAGATAACTTCAGGAATCAAGAGCAAGTCAGATGTACTCAACATGGGAATTGGAGTCTACAATGAAGAGTGCAGAAAGATAGTGATGAGATATGCTCGCGAATGGGAGCAAACAATAACTCGGTCAGGTCGTTGGATTGATTTCCGTCATGATTATAAAACTTTAGATTTGAATTTCATGGTGAGTCTTGTTTGAAATTAATCTCTTATTTCGTTTTAAACTTTAATCTGAAAGGAGAGCGTGTGGTGGGTTTTTAAAACATTATTTGACAAGAATCTGGTAAAGTGTACTTCATTTAAACAATTTGATGTATTCATACTTGGATTAGGTCTATCGCGGCTTCAAAGTTATGCCATACTCAACGGCCTGTAACACACCTATTTCTAATTTTGAGGCGGGTCTTGACTACAGAGATGTTTCAGATCCTGCAGTCTTGGTATACTTAGCAACTCATTGACCATTTCACCATTTAATTTTTTGATTTAAATATATCAGGTATCCTTTCCTGTGATGGATTGCGATTTCAAAAGTTCCTTTGTTGCATGGACTACTACCCCATGGACTCTGCCAAGCAATTTGGCTTTGTGTCTAAATCCTCAGTTAATCTATGTTTATTTAAAAGATCCTCTTGGCACGGTTTTAATTGTTGCAAAATCCTGTATTTCTGTGATTCCAGGTGCTATGAATAAAAAGAAGAAACTTTCAGATGGTTGGGAAATATGCAAGGAAGTAGCTGGTGAAGAGTTGAAGGATTTGAGATATGAGCCTTTGTTTACGATCTTTGAAGCTGAGATGAAGGATACTGCATTTCGTGTTTGTATTGATGATTATGTAACAGAGGGCTCGGGGACTGGTGTAGTGCATCAAGCTCCTGCATACGGCGAAGATGACTATCGTGTTTGCCTTGCTCACGGGATTATTTCAAAAGGAGGCACGCTACCGGATCCAGTCGACGATAATGGTTGCTTTTGTTCTCCAATACCTGAAGAATTGATCGGGAGAAATGTGAAAGATGCAGATAAGGATATTATCAAAATTTTGAAAGAAATGAATAGACTTGTTGATAGTTCTCGCATAGTTCATTCGTACCCATTTTGTTGGCGTTCACACACACCATTAATTTACAAGGCAGTAGCATCCTATTTTGTTAAAGTAGAAGATTTGAAGGAAAAACTGCTTGAGAACAATAAACAAACACACTGGGTTCCTTCACATGTCAAGGAAAAGCGCTTCCATAACTGGCTTGAAAATGTACATGATTGGTCGATCTCTCGGAACAGATTTTGGGGAACTCCTATTCCTGTATGGACTTCACCTGATGGTGAAGAAATTCGTGTAATTGGTTCTGTTGAAGAACTCGAGCGCTTGTCTGGTGAGAAAGTGAGTGATCTTCACAGACACTTCATCGATCATTTGGAAATTCCCTCTTCGCGAGGTACTGACTATCCAAGCCTTCGTAGAGTAGAGGACGTTTTTGATTGCTGGTTTGAGAGTGGAAGCATGCCTTATGCTCAGCAACATTATCCATTTGAGAACAATCAATATTTTGAGACGAACTTCCCGGCTGACTTTGTTGCTGAAGGCCTTGATCAGACACGCGGTTGGTTCTACACATTGATGGTACTTTCAACTGCTCTTTTTGATCGCCCAGCATTCAAAAATCTTATTTGTAATGGTCTTGTCTTAGCATCTGATGGAAAAAAAATGTCTAAGTCCTTGAAGAATTATCCTGACCCGTCCAAGATATTGAATGAGTATGGTGCTGATGCCTTACGCTTATATTTGATCAATAGTCCTGTTGTTCGCGCTGAGCCACTTCGTTTCAAAGAAGAAGGGGTGTTCTCAATTTTGAAGAATGTCTTTTTGCCATGGTATAACGCTTATCGCTTTTTAGTCCAAAATGTTCGTCGTGTCGAGAAAGAAAAGCAGACATTGTTCATCCCTGATATTGAAAGTGACACAAAGCTAAATGTGCTCGACCGTTGGATTATATCGGAGTCTAATACTCTTGTCGGATTTATTCGAGCTGAAATGGAGGGGTATAGGTTGTATACAGTTGTTCCACGCTTGATTAATTTCATCGAACAACTTACGAATATCTACGTTCGATTCAATCGAGGGAGATTAAAAGGAAAAGATGGAGAGTCCGATTGTCAGGCCGCTCTTTCAGTGCTCTTTTATGTATTGGTTCTATTATGTAGAGCAATGTCTCCATTCACACCTTTCTTTGTTGAGAAAATGTATCAAAATTTGAGGCACTGCCTTGAGAGTTCTCAAAATAGTATACATTTCGAATCATTTCCGGAAATGCAGGAAGGTGCTCATGATGTAAGAATTGAAGCTTCGGTTAAATGCATGCAGAATATTATTGAACTTGGTCGAACTGTACGTGAGCGAAAGAAAATGCCTTTAAAACTACCTTTGTCCTCGATGACTATTGTTCACAAGGATGCAGTATTATTGCAAGATATTTTCAGTAGCCTAAAGAGCTATATCACTTCCGAATTGAATGTTCGAGACATCAGTGTATCTTCGGATCCTCTTCAATACGCTGACTTACGTGCAGAACCTAATTTTACTCTGTTAGGCAAACGGTTGGGTAAAAAAATGGGAAGCATTTCAAAAATAATTAAGAACATGAGTACGGAAACTGTGATGGCCTTCCAAACTGATGGAGCAATCAGCCTTGAGGATGAAATGATAGATATAAGCGAAGTTGTACTGCGTTATGAATTCAAAAATCTGGCGAATTCGAATAATATAGAAGCTATATTGGGAGAAGATGGGTTAATGATTCTAATGGATATGGAAGTTCATGAGGAACTGGTGGATGCTTGCATTGCGCGAGAAATAGTGAACCGAATACAGAAATTAAGAAAGCAAATTAGTTTGAAATTTGATGATGATGTCAGAATATACTATCAAATAATTCCCGGTCAGAGCAAAAAATTAAGTGATGATCTAATGCGAGTACTATCTGTATTTAAGACATATTTTGATGAAAATTTGGGAACCATTCCAGAAGTGGAGAGTGAAAAAAGTACTTCAAAAGTTCTGTTGACGCAGGACTCAGTCACATTGAGTTCGGGTATAAGTTTTGAATTGAAGTTGTGTAAGCCTGTTGTAAAGATAGACTCCGAACTTCTTCTTCAAACTTGTAACCATGATTTTGATCTATACACAAGTTTTAAAGCGCTCATACTTTCTAGAGATTACTCTAACTTACGGAGCGACTTTCAAAAGAGTAATAACATCTTAACGTTGGAGTGTGATGGACAAAAGATAAATGTGCAAATTGGTGTGGAGTTACAATTCTGAAAGAAAACTAACAAAGCAAATTATTAAATAAGCAGCTGCCTTGAAGTCGCTCACTACTCATCGACTAATTCTTCGGTAAAATGCAGAACAGTTCTGAAAGCTGTGAAGTTGTCTCCGTTCACAACTGGCATAATTTCAGTCTTGATTGAAGGTTAATAATAAAAGTTTCACTAAACACATAAGTTACCTCAGCTTCCTTATCAATTTGTTTAAATCCCAGCTTCGACTTACTAAGATATTTGTACTGTTCAGCTGCATCACATTTCTCATGAATGCCATAAACATGGGAGATATCTGAGACTTTAACTAGTGCATTCCAATCTATCGTTTTCCAGAGTTCCAGCTCTTTGAAATTTCCAGACCTCTCCAGGTGGAACTTGAAGCCTTGTGTTATGAGGCATAACTTTCCTGAAGGGGACAATTTTCAAACTTTATATTACCACGTGCTTTTCAGAATTTCAAAAATACCTTTCTCGATGATAACTTTCAACCCTTCGCTCGCGTGACTTCTTCTCAGCTTTTTTCTCAGATCAGGAACTAGTTCCGGATCGAAATATAGTAAAATATGATCCTCCATTCGGGCAATTTTTTTTACAAATACGAACGAGAGTTTAGCAACTGGAATAAAAATATCATAGGAATACGACGAGTATTTACGTGGTGCTGATGAGATCGGTTTTGTCGAGCATATATGTTGTGGTATTACAAAATAGTCAAGTTTTTGTTCTTCCTTTGTTCATTCAACCGCATAGGGCACAGCAATATTAACACAGGGTATTCACAGCTTCCCCAGCAAAAACTTCGGTCATTTAGGGTATTTAACTCAACGCTCTTTGTTGAAAAACGTTTTTTCTGCAGAGGATGAGTCTATCGCTCGACCTCTTGCCCTACTCTTACGAAAGTTATTCGAATTCTTAGAGGCGTGTAGAGTTCAAGTAGAAAATAAGAAACTACAACTCTGGGTATCATGGGAGTCATATTCGTATTTCTATGCGGTTCGATATCTTAATCTTGCCCGCTCTCAAAAAACCAAACGTCGAGTCGAGTGGGCTTTTTTGTCAGCAAAATTGACGTTCAGCTTTAGATTCAGTTTTCAAGCGTGATGAATACGTACCACATCTCCATGAGTTCGAACGTCATGTCACAAAGTCGCCAATTCGTCGAATTATTCTCATTCTGCAATTCGAGCAAACGATTTAGAAATAGAATAGATCCAACCAGGTTTCAGATCCAACCTCGGAGAAAAATGGTTAAAAATTCAGTAAATTCAGAGGATTTCTCCGATTCAGGAAAAGTTGGAAAAAATGCATACACAGGAGGAGTTGAATCTACAAGATGGCAATATAATGGAAATGAACTCGAGGTGAATCAGCTTGAAATTGAAGAAGATGATATTGGTCTGAAGAAGATCGGTGTTGGTGCGGGGTTAGTCCAATACTTAATATGTCGACTTCCAGGAATGCGTAGGAAGAAACTTCCAAAGATTGTTTCAAATGCAGTTGACAATTTAAGCATCTGGGCATTGGCGACTTGTGGGTTTTTATGGACAAGTTCAACATGCATGGTTTTTTCATTGCTACCTGTATTTTTGCACTCCGAACTTGGATTCAGCAACACTCGAATAGGTGCTGTAGAAGGTTTTGCACTTGTTGTATCAAATTTTAGCAGAGTCTTTAGCGGTGTCTTGTCAGATATGTTGAAATCTCGTGTCAAAGTGATTGCTGTTGGTAGTGTCATGACAGCTATGATGAAATTAGTGCTCGCAAGTGCATTATCTGTGCAATGGGTTGTGATGGCAAAGCTTCTCGACAGATTTGGGAAAGGGATCCGAGCTGCTCCAACTGATGCATTAATTGCTGATCTATCTCCGCGTCCAAAACGTAGCAGTTCTTATGGTTTACACCAAAGTATGACAACATTGGGTGGAGTTTTAGGATCGATTGCGGCCGTTGTTTGCATGAAATTATCACAAAACAACTTCCGTGCAACATTCACTGCCGCTTCAGTTCCTTCTATTTTTGCCATAGTTATTTTATTATCTTATGTGAAAAATCCTCAGAGAGCAATGAAAAAACCAAATTATACTCCTCGCCCTGGCCGAGGTCGTGGTTTACCGAGCTGGAGGCGTCACGCTCGTGGACCACTTGCAATGCCGCATCTTCGTGCAAGATGGAGGCGTATAGAGTGCCGTGATACGAGTAGGGATGTTGCATGGCATCATAGACAGCGAGCCTGGAAAAATGTTCGAGAGTGGTTACTACAAATTCAAAAACGAGCAGTTGTTGTGGCTCCTTTTTTAGATCAAGTCGTTGAAGGTTTAGACGATGGAGAATTTTCTCCAAGGAGCACAGTTCAGCTAAAACGAACACCTTCTGGAACAATGATAAAAAAGGTCGATAGAGAAGCTCAGCAACATAAGGATACTCAAGCGCTCGGCTCAGAAGATCTGCAGGAGCGAGCCTATATTTGGGCTGATGACCCGTGGGCCGACGAAGAAAAGAGCCGAGCAACTTCGAGTGGAGATAGAACAAAAAATGTGAAAAAAAGTAGTGACATGATAGTTGGCTGGGGGGAGTGGAGCTGGAGTTGGTCTGAAGCTGTTCAGCTTCCCAGGGAATTCTGGCGAGCTCTCTTTGTTTTCTCTATTCTAAAGGTAGCTCGCTTTAGTGAAGCTTTCGTAACTTTGCATGCTCGAGCAATCGGGATGCAAGTTGCATACTTGCCAATACTTATGTTTGCAACAAATATAGTTCAGTCAATTCTTACGTATCCATTGGGAGTCATAGCGGACAAAGGCGATTTAAATGGAGCATCCGGTAGAAAATTCATGCTCCTTGGCGGTTTTGCAGTCATGGTACTTGCAGATATTGTACTAGTACTTGCTAAAGTTCCATGGCATGTTTTTGTTGGCTATCTAATTGTTGGTGTTCATATGTCAATGACGCAAGGAAATATGAAAGCTGTTCTTTCTGCAACCATGCCACCGAATGTTCGTGGAACAGGTTTTGCCATTTCAGCTTTATCCCAGGGTTTAGCACTTGGACTTGGGAACTATATGGCAGGTTTTCTTTGTGATTTGCTCGGAAGTAGCGGGGCATTCTGGGGAGGCATGTGCTGGAGTATATTTGCACTCGGTTCTGGCTGGCTTTTACTATAGCACTGGTGAACTATCACATTAAAAAAAACTCGTCTTTTCACTTTCGTAACAGGCGCCTTGCGAAGGCCTAAGAGAACTTGTAACTTTGCTTTGAATGAAAATGAATGAGTATACCTTCGATCCAATCAAACCAACCGATGGATTCAAAATGACGATGAGTGGAAAAGTTGATAATAGAAATGACGTTCGACTCTTTTCTCGTACGAAGGAGTTCAGTAACGTTCCATCTTCTAAGATTGATGTGAGACGCGTAGGAATGCCTCCGGCGATGTATACCCCACCACTAGCCAATGACTTTAAAGCCAGATTCGCTGCTTCTGTCCCCTAATTGTCACGTAAAAATAGTGATTCAAAATATATTTGATTTGACAAACCAGAATTTCTAAAAATATTTTCACAGTCGTAACACATATTGAACATGTTCCAGATAGTGCCTTTTCCGTAATCTTAGAAGTAATAGAATAATAATAATTTAGGTTTATAATCAATATTTCGAGTGAGCAGTAATACCTCGGCAGGATCTAGCATTGGCTCGTTAGTGTTTAGTTCTGTGCAAAGGAAATTGTAAATTCTCGCAAGACCATCACCACAGCACACATGTTCGACTTCACACTCCTATCAGTGAACAAAAATGATGATTACATCAGAATTTCTTTTGGGGGGTTTCCAAATTAAAATGAATGCCGCACCCCGATTTCATCCTCAACATATTTTAGAAGCTAATAGGTATTACTCGTTAACGTGAATTTTGGAAAAATATGTGAGTCTCTTACCTTACATTGCAAACCGCCCACGGGTGCAAAACGACCATGAGAACCCTACAAAAATTTAAATAAATGCTTCACTTGATTGTTAGCTACTTTCACCTCTGATGAGTACACCTCGTACTGGGAGAGTGAATTGTTCCAATACAAGAGAGCTTCCTAATTAATTAATGATAAATTTCATTACTTAACAAACAATAGATGAAACTTACTCCTAGGCCTGTTCCAGGTCCTATCAGAGCTATTGGTCCTGTCGGACTTTGAAGAAGACATTAATTTGAAATTATAGAAAAGATGTAAAATACTTTTTTGAACAATTATTCAGACGTAAAAGATCCGATTCCTCAAGCTCGTGAATCCCGTATCCAATCGCCTCGAAATCGTTCATAACACGCACACTTTTTATATCAAAAGTTTCCTCTAAACTTGCACCGTCTATTTTCCATGTCAAGTTCGTCATCTGAAATCTTACATGAGTTGCAAATAAAATTAGTTCAAAACAGAATACCTGGCACGAGTTGGCTTTGACAGGACCTGCAACAGCCAAGCAAGCTCGATCAATGCCTGAAATTCCCGATGACTACAAAAGACATGAATACTATTCAATTTCAGCAATGATATCTTACATTTAAGAGCTCTGTGACACACAGTTCAAATGTTGGAAACTTCTTGCACTTATATTCCTATAGCCACTTTTCAAAATGAACAAATTCAAGATTACAAATATTTTACCTGCTCTATTAAAAGCACATCCTTGCTACCGTCAGAACTAAAGTTCCATATCTGCATTATATTTATACGAGTGTGAGCATGTTATCCAAAGGACTAGATTAAATAAAACCTGAAAACGAGCGTTTGTGCCTCCGATATCTGCTGCTAGAATAGTCGAACTTGAATTCTCTTCAACCGACACATGAGATGAAGCCATCTAAAGCATTCATAAGAAAGATAGGATTAGAGTTGTCCGAAAATTATGAGTTGCGCTTTCACCAGTACACGTGCTTTAGCCCGTGGTAACTTTGAGTGACTTTTACCCTTTTTAAAGTGGGATTTTTTTAAGTTCAAAAGTGTTCAACGATACATGTAGTACCTTTTTTATTGATGGGTGAACTGTATATCTCGTTCTTTGATATGTAGTCAGAACTATTTTCTCTCTTGTGATGCTACCGCAGAAGTCTGTGGCTCTTATCATTTGTGTCACGAAGGGTCCAACAAGGTAGCAGTAAGGTTACACTTTTGACGATTTTAACTTTTGAATTGTTCTTCTTGACTTCTTGTTATTAATAGTTATATTTAGTTATGTACCTGTAGGTACCCGCGGTACCCTGTTAAATCAAGTATAGCACCAACATTTTGTCGAACTCGCGGTATATACTTTTTTTTTTAAGTACTCGTAAATAAAAAATAGAAATTGTTCTTCGTGTTCCTTGTGTGACTGTGAAATTTTTCATATTTCATTTCTTTTCTAGAACATTTCTACCTGTCTTCTATATCGTTGGCACATGACTACTGAATGTATGTAGCTTACCTTGATGAGTCATAGGTAATTCCATATTGAAAGAGGATGATACATTTTACTCTTCCGGAAAATGGAGGATATTTTTTGTAAGCTAGTATCGCACCACCCTGAAATTTAAGGAAGCCCCTACAATTCATGAGTTCGTATTTGGATCTTTGTAGAAAAGGCCACGATAATGGAATCACTCCAGGAACACAAGAATAAAAACGTTTTCGTGGGATAGCAATGCTGACCTTTCTTTCTCACGGAAGCGCAGTCGTTTTAACGTGTTTTATCATACTTTACTGTTTTTCTAACCGTAATATTTTTTGTACCACGTGTGTTTCAAAGCCTTGCAGAAGAATAGGTAAGAATGGTGACAATTCTCAAAGCAGAAACCAACGTTTGCTAGACTTTGCTACGAAAGAAGTGAAGAGCTTTCGTTCATATAATGCCTTTCCAGGTTCATTGAATTACTATAACGGCTTACGCTTTTATATTCATATTAATTCAGACTCTATTGAACTAGCGGAAGGCTTACAGTGTGTAAAGCAACGCTTTCCTGAATATTTTGTACCAGATGCGGGTGAAGACTTTCAAGCTGCAGTCAAGCTACTTTTTGTTCAATCTTCACTGGATCAGAAAGCACGTCGTCGCATCAAAGTTACTGTTTCAGATACAAATCTGATTACAATATATTTCTCAGAAAGAATAGAAGCATTTCTTGCACTAGGACGTTTGATGGTTGCAGCAAGAAATGCACCTTTTGGTCCTGTCAAAAGTAAGCAAGCATTAATCACTGCTGGAATGGAATTCGAAATTAATGTTACAGTTGAAGAACTGGGTTTCAAATTAGATACTAGTTCAGGAGGGGTGCCTCAAATGGAGAGGTTGCAAGATTTAACTGTTTCCCTCTCGCTCTATGGATACGGAACACTATTTATTTACATGGAAGATACATTTGTAGTAGAAAATGAGCCTTTTTTTGGTTATATGCAGAAGCGCTTCACTTATGAAGATTTTGTTATACTTGGTAAGACTGCAAAATCACTAGGAATAGAAATTGTTCCATCCATCTTGCTCATTGACGATATAAAGTCTCTCATCAATTGGCCATTTTATTCGTCAATGCTCAAAGCTCCTCCGAATAATGAAGCAAAATATGAGTTACTTCATCGTGTTCTACTTGCTGTGTCCGAACCGCTAGAATCGAGACGCATTCACATAAGTATTGGTGAGAAAACCCACGCATATTATGTACAAAAAGTTTATGCAAAGTGCTCTAAATATTTGGAACATATGCAAATTGACAGAGAATGTTTCAATATTGAGATTGAATCATATAGCAAGCATTTGAAAAGAATTGTTGATATCTCTAGAAGCTTAAAAATTGTCCCAGTCTTCTATACAGACTCAATTGAAATATGTTACAAAGAGCAGAGTATTAATCGAGTGAAATTTTCTGAAGATTGCAATGTGGATATAGATACTGAGGCATTCATTCAATTAAATGAAGCTTTAGGTGATGGTGAAATTGAGTTTATATATAGAAATTATGCTTTAGAAGAAAGTGCATTCGATAAGAAAATAGTACTATTGAGCTCTCTCCTGGATAATGATGCATTTCTCAAACAGAAAAGAAATTGGAGTATTTCCATTAGCCTGTGGTCATGGAACAGATTTTGGGTTGCTTTATACTGGTCAATGAACATGATGGAATCAGGATTCAACGTAGCATCGAAAAATAATGTAAAGCACGTTTACATTACTGCGTGGTCGCACGATGGTTCAGAGATATCAATGGCTTCAGTCGAAGCTGCACTGGCTTTCTTTAGTGAGCTTGTACATGCAAAGAATGCGCAAAATTCTCGAAGTGATATCATGCAACGGGTAGACGAGTCATTTAAAGTTTTGTTTCGCAGACCAGCTTCGTTCTCGGACATGTTGATTGCTTGTGCTCTCGATCAACCATCAGAAACCCCAGTCGGGTGGGGTACCACAAATCTTGCGAAATGGTTGACATGGGAAGATCCTTTGACAGCACATCTAAATCCACAGCTTGCAGAAACGAATATGATTACACATTATAGAATACTTACCGATAATCTCGATACTAAAATATCTCATTTTCTGAGACAGTTGAGAATACTAGGATCCGAGTTTGATGGAATAGAATATCACCCTTTGTCATTTCCTGCAGCAGTAGCACGCTTCCTCCACAGAAAGCTCACTTTTTATAAAATGTTTTCTATCTCTTACTCCAAAAATGACAAGAAGCAAATGGCAAAATTAATAGGAAGAAGGATTGATGGGACAAAGTTATCGGAAGTCAGCGTTTTAGAAGATTTGTTACTATGTTTAAGTTCACTGCATTCACTACATCATAGAATATGGATGTTAGAGTTTGACCCTCTTGGTTGGGCGAAGATTGAAAGTAGGTATGGTGTACTTAAAATTCGAATAGAATCAACAGGAAAATTGATTTATTCATATCTTCAAGATGAAAGTACGGCAGTGCGCGAAATGAAGAGCTATTTTTTTCAAAAGGCTAAAATTCATACAGTTGAAGTATTTGCTTTACCTCTTTTAACTTGGAACCAAGCAGCATTTCTTGGCCCTGGAGAATAAGAAATTATTAAAGCCATACAGAACTTATTGAACTCGTTATGAATTCATCTTCTGTCTTCCAAAATATTTTACGCTGCTTTAAATTTGCATCATAGCTTCTTGTAATGGTTTTGATATCATCATAATCACAAGAAGAACATATATTTTTTACTTCACGCAATATAACTTCACCATGGTTGAGCAAAGCAGGAAAAGTGGAAATTTTGTTCAAGATTACCAGGGATTTCCGAATGTCATACTGACTTCCCTTTCTCAAAAGATTCATGAAAGCATGAAGTAACTTCCTGTGCCAAATTATAATCTTTTTTACTTTGATTTGTGAATAAATCATCTCACCCTTTCTTTGAGTGGATGACGTGTTGTAACTTTCTTGAACAAGATGAACATAATCATCGTTGGAAGAAATATGTATAATTTTTCTGAACGATTCATCTAAGAAATATCCGTAATGTTCAGCTTCGAAATCAGTACAACATTCTATTTTCTTCTCTATATCCTCCATTACTATATCAAAATATTGGAAAAAGTCGAAGTGCGGTACAGTTTGCCTCAAACTCTCAAAAAAATTTGCAGTAAACATGGCATCTGATATAGAATTACTGCAGCGAGGCAAAACTAAATTTTGCATGAGATTGCAAATACTCTCTGTTCTCTGAAGAACATCACTCGGAAAAATATTTCTCAGAGAACGCAGTGCTATTCTTGTATCACAACTGTCTTTCTTCTGATTGAACATTTCCAGCTTTAGACGACTAATACACTCACCAATTTTCTCTGAAGTAAATATATGTTTTGAGCCAAGGTTGAAGGAACTTGAACTTGAATCCATATTCTGGGATGTTAATTTCGATATAATGTCGCTGTAACACCTTTCTGGAATATGTATATGATGTAATGAAAGGTTCCAGAATAATTCACATAACTTTATATTCAATGAGTGCCAATTTGACTTTTCCTGAGAAGCAGAAAACAAATTGCTTGTATTCATTTCTAAGTTAAAAGTCTCTACAAACTCAGAAATTTGGAAGTGTTTCCTATGAATTTTGAAAACTACATCTGGACTTAAATAGTATGATTCCTTCAGTTTCAGGACACTCGGAATACATGCTTTATACTCGCTTTCTGTGTAGGCAACTTGTAGAAAGTTTACGAATTGTGCAAAAATCTCGCGAGAATAATCCAGTGCCCTCACCAGCAAGTGTAATTTTTCAAATTTAGAACAGAAAATTAAGCACTGAAGATTTCTAGCCAAAAGAACTAGGTAGGGATTTACTAGTGAGTCCGAGCCATGCTTCTCAAAAGCATGCCTGAGTCTCTGAATACTTTTGACCTTGGAATTTGAAAATACATTACAAGCATTTGAAACCTGGTTCTGTAGCTCTTTACCACCAGCCAATGATTCTACTTGTTCCTTGCTCAGGTTTTCGAGCAGTTGATTTCCAGCCATGGCTAACAATATTTCCTTCAAGATGAGGAGTTCTGCAGTTTGATAATCTCTGATAGCGTTCAAAACGTAATGAAGAAGAGCCTGAATATCAAGCACTACGTACTTAAAGCTTGCATATCCACAAAACTTTGATAACGCAGCAAACCAAGAACAAGCATTCAATCCATCTTCTTTCATTTTTTCATTTTTTCCAAAAAATGCAGTTAATATCAAATACACAAGAATGTCAAAGCTTAAATATGACATGTATTTCAAAGAATCAACCGCTGGAACGACCATATTTGGATAAGCCTGCACTTGATTAACTATGACACTTAGCGTCGTTATTGGATTGCTATGAGCAATCTTGCCAATTTTCTTCCCACTATCCTTTGCATTTTCTTTGGAAAGTCGTCGTAGAGCTCTCTGTGTTTTTAGTTGTTCTAAAAAATGTACATTCGGATTATTTGATATTACCCATAAGTTATAGACCCGATAGCGAGCTTGATGTGGCATATTGTTTAGAGCTGACCATATCTCATCAGCTACTGCTGGATTATTCGGAAAGTACGAAAGACTGGGGCAAAAGCAAAATCCAAAAGCTTTTATTAGTAAGTCAATTTCTGTGTTTAATTCTAGATTTTGAGTAGCCAAACGGAAATATCTTAGTACATAGATATAAAGAACCATATCAGCTGCTAGAATATGTGACCCCAAGCAAAGTAATAACTCCAGAAGCTTATAATGCCATGAATTAGAATTCTTCACACAAGAAACACTTAATGAATAGTTAAACTCCTCTGTACAAGATGATGCTTCAAGTAAAGAAGAAATCATACTCAAGAGCGATATTTTGATGTCAGATCGAAATTGAAAGCGCTGAAGACGTAACCCAAGATGTCTTAAAATAAATCTTGTGAAAACCAATTCCTCATAACTTAAATATAAACGTAGCAAACTGATCTCTTCGTTTACTAAGTATTGAATTAATGCCACATTCCATGTTTGAGCAGTATCTTCGCACATATTTTGCAAAGAAAAATTCAGCTTAAACCACTTTTCAAAATTTTTTGACGTACTTGAGCTGTAAAAATCCAAGGAATGAGAAGAAATTAATTGGGCGAGAACAAATTCTGATGTCAAGTCAAACTGCGAAATAGTAGTGCTATTCATCCAGACTTGTCGCGATAATTTGCTCTTTTCTTCAAGACCCAGGCGAAACTGCACAGCATAATACAACTCATAATCACAAAACTTCAACGGTTCATTCAAAGCTTTCTTGTAAGATATTCTGAATGCTTTTGACAGCGATGAAAGTAATAAGAAAAACAGATTGCTGCAAACTTTCTCGAAACTGCCAAATACAAGAATCAAGGATTTCATAAAGTATACCTCCATGTCATTGTCCGACAGGTGAAAAAGAAACAAATGTACCATTCCGCTTGATGCTATTTTTCTACAGTGAATTCGCCTAATATTTTCTCTGTAATTTTGAAGAATTAGTAGCTGTTTTGACAAGCGCAAACAACCTTCAATATTTTTTGCTCCATCATAATTCTCTCTCGGATTTGCAGCATTGTCAACAGGAAAGCAATGAAATAGTGCATGAATGCAGGGCTCTCTTTGAATTGTGCTATAATCGTTTGCAAAGGCATCTAACCACACTATATCTGACGCAATTGAGTCGTACAAATATTCCGTTTTACAAAACTTTTCGTGATACTTTTCTTTAAACTCCTTGCTGGACTGCATCCTACAAAACGCAAGAAGGATGATACATAGCCCTTAACTTCCCCAAGTTTATCGTAGATACTTCGTTTTTTTTTCTCAAAAAAGGAACGGATATTCTCTTCCAATCCCTTTTCCTGAAGAACAATTCCCAAGAAGTATAGGATCAAAATGCTTCAAATATTCGGGGAAAAGGTAAGACGGTAAGGATCTTCGTCGATCGTGCGATCGACTCGCTTTCGTTAGACGTAATTTTGTTTCTTCTTGTTTCTTCATAAAAACACACAACACCAGGTAACAGCCAACGGACGATAATTTAAATCAGGTTGACTAACAATAATATTTCATATTTGTTTTTACGAAGACACCTCTGAATTGTTTGAGGTTCAGGTTTGCGAAGTGCACAAGAAAAGCGACTATTTATAGGACCTTGTACTTACAAATACATCCACGCCTTTCGTATGTATATAAACGCCTCCCGTGTAGAAAAGTACTGCGTCGGATCCTTCTTCTTTTTCCCCAGCAGCGGATTATCATATCATATTTAGGATAGATAATAAGTTTTACAACTAAAAGTGCCGCAACGGACAAGTTTAGGGTGCGAGTGACAACCCGTAAACCCGTACAAAGGCCAAAACGACTAAACACGACACTTACAGACAGTCACTCAACGGAAAACCAGTATCCCAAAGAGAGTCAGACTGTCCCGAGTGTGCCGGAGAGTCGGCAGATTTTGTGCTTTCCATTGGATTTTACAAGTTTTAATCAATCAGTCTTTGGATTTAAGAGGACTTTACAAATATTTTCAATAATTAGTCAAATAAAGTTGAAAGCGGATATGCAAGATCCCGACGCATTCGATCTCGGTGGATTCGAATTCAGTGCTTCTTCTCATAATGCAAAGGAAGGAGGTTTCACTTCAAAATTAGCAACTAAAACGGGAACAACTATTAGCGGTGTGATCTATGCAGATGGTGTAGTCCTTGGGGCAGATACAAGATCGACGAATGGAGAGACTGTGGCTGATAAGAACTGTGAGAAAATCCATTACATCGCACCAAATATTTACTGCTGTGGTGCAGGCACTGCTGCAGACACAGAAGCTGTCACGGGTACATATTATGTCTATTTTTCCATCTTTCAACTAATTCTCATTCTCAAAGGAATGGTTTCTTCTGCACTCTTCCTCCATCGTAAATCAACACTTAGGGAGAGTCGTGTTGTATCCGCGCAAAGTATCTTGAAAAGTCATCTTTTCAAATATCAAGGCCATGTAGGCGCTGCATTAGTCCTTGGTGGCTTCGATATTCACGGCCCTCAACTTTTCACAGTTTATCCTCACGGTTCCTCTGACTGTTTGCCGTATGCTACAATGGGTAGCGGCTCTTTGGCTGCGATGTCCATATTTGAAAGCGACTATAAAGATGGCATGAGCGAAGATGAAGCAAAATTACTTGTTGCCAGGTCTATACGTGCAGGTATATTCAATGATTTGGGATCTGGGTCAAATATAGATCTATGTGTCTTAAGCAGAGCAGGCACGAAGTATTTACGGAACTTCGAAATACCACAGGAACGCACTTACATTCGTGCGGAGGGATATAAGTTCAAAACTGGTACAACTGTTATAAACAAAAGGAATTTTCAAACCGCCACTTCCACAACGACGGAACCGAAGAAAATTCTTTGATTTTTTTCCACGTATGGAATAGAAAAATTTGCAGAGGAAGAGTTATTGCTCGTAGCTCAGTGTGTGATTTTAGATATAGTTCTTTCTAGCTAGTTTGTAAAAAGATCATAAGCCTGCCTCATTTCGTAAGAAAGTGAAAAACATCTTCAAAACCTTCTCCAGTAAGGCAAGAGATATCAATTAGTGAGAGTTTTGCGTGGAACTCCTCAACTACCAAACCAATTGATCTACCAAGCTCTGAAGCAGAATTAGAAACTTTGTCAAAAGCTGCCTGAAACTTTTCAAAATCAGATAACCACGTTCTAATCTGCTTCGAATTGGTTATATCGACCTTATTCAGTAAAAGAATAAGTCGAACTCGGGATTTATACAGAACACTAATCGCCTGCAAAATATTACTGACAAAAACTTGTGGATTATTATTCGAACGAGAGGTATCAAGGATGTAGAAGAGAAATGTTTCGAACCGGCTTGCAATTGCTTCGGTGATTATTGTCCCCGAAGCTGACCATGTAAAAATTTCTATCTGTCCAGGAGTATCAACAACGATAAAATCTATTTCATTCCGACGCCTTTCACAAAGTGATATAACTTGGTCAAATCTTGTTGCAAAAAGATTGGCAGCTGTTAATATGGCTCCATTTGGTCCGAGACTGTAATCTTTCATCACCTTTTTAAAGTTGATAGTATCGCGAATATCTATATTTGGAACGTATGGAATTTTAGTCGTGGCTGGATCGATATTCAAAATGTAGGTTCGCATTTTCTTCGCGTGTGATGCTGAATTGAACCTTTGAATAAAACTAGTTTTCCCAGATCCAGCCATACCTACAACTATAATTGCAACTGTTTTTCTCTCATAAGTTTCCGACATCGTGCTCAACCTTCTTATGCTGTTTAAGCCTGTATTAGACTCTCTTCATTAAAAATACACTTCAAAGTTATCAGGAACACGTATTATAGGAGAATGCCTCACACCAGTATCTTTAGACGTATCTTTAGACTCTAGTTCTTTACTCAACTTCTTTGTATTTTGCAGTTTCTTGCCTTATGATACGTTCACAAAAAATATTCTTCGAGTCATGATATATATAATACGTACCACAGGTAGTGTGTACATATGTAAACGATTTCTTCTGCTTCTGAGTTTTTTACATTTTTGAAATAGGTGTCACCACTCCGGCAGTCTCACTGTATCCCCTTCGAGGTGTCCCGGGCCGACTTCCAAGGGTAAAAATTTGAAGAAAAATTTTCACCTTTCCTATATTTTGGTGTACCCAGAATCCCCAAAGGAAACTTGAAGTATGAAGGAGGTGACGGATATACAGTTTGCAAATGTTGATAAGTTCGCAGTCTGCATGATAGCATCGTGGTACATATCTAATATTGGAGTATTATTGCTGAACAAATACCTGTTGAGCCTCTGGGGCTTCAAGTATCCAATTTTCCTCACTATGCTGCACATGCTTTCCTGCTTAATCCTTAGCGTTGTTATCCGTTTGACAGGATTAGTTCCTCGTCAGCACATCCGAAGCAGACGGCATCTGTTCAAAGTTTTTGTTCTTTCTATCGTCTTTGTTGTATCAGTAGTTGGAGGGAATATCTCACTCAGGTTCATACCTGTATCTTTTAATCAGGCAATTGGTGCAACTACTCCTTTTTTTACAGCGTTGGTGAGTTTATTGATTTTATATTGTAACTTGAACTGATTTTTATGCGCAACGAAGCTTTCTTTGTGTATATTGAGGAAAAAGGAGACAGCAGAGGTTTGCTCAATATGTTTTCTTTTCTTCTCGCTAATAAAAATTGCAAAAGGTGTATATAACGTTGGTACCTGTAGTAATTGGTATTGTTCTTGCAAGTAATAGCGAACCACTTTTCCACCTTTGGGGATTTCTTGCATGTTTTACGGCTACATTTGCGCGTGCCCTAAAATCAGTGTTACAAGGCTTGCTTCTAACAAACGAAAATGAAAGATTGGATTCTTTGAATCTTCTCTTATTTATGTCGCCAAGTGCATTAGGTAAATCTATCTAAGGTTTCTACAACTTAGCAAAAATTTAAGTCTTTTTCACAGCAATACTAAGCATATCTAGTAAAATAATGGAACCATTGGCATTCGAAACGATGTTATCTAATTGCAAGTCTAGCCGTATCTTCGGATTCGTGCTTGTCGTGAACTGTAGTATTGCTTTCTTAGTGAATCTTAGCAACTTCATGGTTACAAAATGTACAAGTCCTCTAACTTTACAGGTGTTAGGAAATGCGAAGGTGCTACTTTAAAGATATTCACTAGGTCAAAACTTAACTCGTTCAACGTTAATGTAGGGAGCTGTAGCTGTAGTTGTATCTATTTTACTTTTCCGCAATCCAGTGAGTAGTACGGGTATGATTGGATATACTATCACAGTCTTTGGGTAAGTCCTTCGCTGTGGTCCTTTGCCTCCTTACGAGCTTTTACAGAGTTGTTTTCTATTCTGAAGCGAAAAAAAGAAGCGGAAAAATTTAGACTAGCTCTAAAAAACAAAGGAATTGTACGTATCTCTTTTGTAGACAGGAGCAATATTTTAATAATGATCCAATGTTCCTCAAATAGCATAACTAAATATCATCATCTTTGAGGGTGAAGAATCTGTGTTCTAGAATGTCCTCAGCTTTTTTGCGACTAAAGCGGCTTGGTGAAAGCATATTCGCTATGATTTCATTTCCTGCCCCATTTCCGCCATCGAGAACTTGCAATTCTCCTGTAGAGAAATTACAGACATCTTTTCTCCACAATATAAAATCGTACCCACATTCCTCAAGTTCCAAGTTGAACTTATCTAGTGCATTCGGATCCCTAAGACATGGTACCAGCAGTTGTAATATAACTAGACCAATAGCAAAAATATCAAACTTTTCTGGCATATATTCTGACCATAATTTTTCTAAATTATCACTTTCGGGAGTATTGGCGCTAGACGGCAGCAGGTATTTATCGTCAGGTTTCGAATATCTAGGATCAGCCGGTCCAACTCCAGGTTTATAACTTATTGACTGACCCAAGCATAGGGCAGCACCGCCTAAATCTATGAACTTAACTCCGTTCCTTGTTAAGATAATATTTTCTGGTTTCACATCGCGGTGCACGATTCCTATGGCATGAATTTTAGATAAACAAACCAACAAATCCGTGCTAACCCGTCGATATAAATCAACTGGAGAAGAACTATTGTAAGAAGTGTAAGAGCGGCGAAGAAGATCCAAACTTTTAGTCTCGTCTAATTTTAGAGCATCTTGGAGAGTATTTTCTGCTTCATATGCCCACATTAACCATAAGCCTGTGGGAAGCGATCCATCGTAGAGATTTCCTGAGTTGCGCTCATCTATTTCACAACACCCGTGGAATCGTGCACAGGATCCTTTTGCATTTCTATGTATATATTCGTTTATTTCTAATTCAGAATCGAGAAGCTCATCTGCTTCCATGACACTTGATTTTGAAGTTTTCAAAACAACTTTTTGTCCTTTCCACTCTCCAAGAAAAACTTTACCGAAATTCCCTTCTCCAATCAAACCGTTCCGATATACTCTGATATTCTTTGGGTCTACACCAACAGTTCTTCTTATTACTCTTGGGCCACTATTTTTCTTTTCTTTCTTCTGTTCCCAATAGCTAGACACTTCATCCAGTTCTGGATTACTGACAGGTTTAGCTCTACTCAAGTTCAATATTATGACATTCTTGTCAGGAGATTCACTTATCCGTTCTAGAATATTATCAAAAAGTATGTTTGGACCGCAATCATACGCACAGTCATCAACTTCAATGCTTATCAGAATATCACCCTTATCTATCTTTTTAGTTTTCGAAGCATTTCCGCCTTCTATAACTTCTGCTACTAGCGCTCCTCTAGAATTCTCAATACTTTCAAGAATTATGCCTAACGGTCTACTCATCTCAACACTGAAGTTGTTGGCATCATATCTAAGAGCTGCGTAAATAAAATTTCCTTTGGACATTTTGTCGTGGGTAGCAAATTTCCTTTCACAATTTGCCCGCATCTTGAGGGAGCCTAATAAAGCACGAGTAAAAAGTGAACTCGCAAGCATTTTTATCAATCGGTAGTGAATTTTACTTTCTCAATCGCAATAGAATGCAAGCGAATGTGAATCCATTGACAGCCGGTAGTAACACTACACAAAAACACGACGTTACTTACACTGGGCACTATCGGCATTTGAGCCTTGGAAGAAACAAAATCAAAAACCCTAAATAAATTGCCTCATAGAAAAAGATAATTTTGGGACGGACAAGACAAGTTAAAAGAAGAGCATACTAGCGGGAAGAAAATATTTTGTTTGAAGAACTTCAGTGCAACCACGAGAGCAAAAAGCAGTATAAGCAGTCCAACACACCAGCAGACGTATATTCATATTTCTGTTTTTCAGCGAAATATACAAATATTCGTGGACACAGTTTTATTTAGCCCACGGTAAAAAAAATCCAAAAGAGAACACTGCTTCTTCTTTCGCGTCTTCTGATGGATTCAGGAAGAGAAGATGAGGGCATGGTGAAGTTGCGCTTCTGTCCTAACAGCAATGATTTACTGTATCCCAAGGAAGATCGAGAAAGGCAAAAGTTAGTTTATGTCTGTAGAAACTGCGACTATTTGATAGATGCCGACAGTGACTGTGTATATCGTAACTCAATCGCCCATACATCAGATGAAGTTACGACTGTAATTCAAGATGTTCGCACGGACCCGACTCTCCCGAGATCTAACGATGCTCGTTGTTCTAAATGTGGTCACAGAGAGGCAGTATTTTTCTCGTTAACAACAACAGATGGTATGTCCTTATTTTTTCAGTGTGTTTCGTGTGCATACAAGTGGAAGGATACAGGAAGTGCCGTTGAAGAAAGCTAAGGGTGAGTGAACTTCTTACAATCTTGTGAAGATCACTCCTTTTGTTACTACTGCGTATCGCGCATGGTTAGAATTCATATTATTTTTCTAGTAGGAAAGAGCCATTTTAGCACACAACTATCTAGCTTCAAATTGAACCACTGTGAAAATATTAAAGCAACTTAGAAGAACCTATTGGTTACACACGGAAGTCCACCTACCTTGCTTCGTTCTCTTTTTGAAAAGGATACGATACCCGCATTCTCTGCATATTACAATGTCGCCAGGGCGTAAAACAACTTCAGAACCGCAATCTGCACCAAAGTAAGTTTGAAAACTGAAAGAATTGAAAAAAAGATACCTCCACAGTTATATGCGATTCCAGGAATCCTATGGGTTGAATGATCTTCGTTCATTTCTTGCGCTTGCTCGTTCAGCAATTTTTTTCCGATTCACGCTGTTAGAATGTATCCCACTGTATGCGTGGGAGTGGAAGGAATCGTTCGGGTGGTCTCTGTGCAAAAAATTGCTGCAGCTGAAGACCTGAAGTAAAATCGAAGTCGAAAGTGAGTGTTCCTTGGTTGGGTGAACAATTCAGCTTCGATCAAGCTTGAAAGCAATTCAGATTTTCAGTATATATTCACTTTTAATTTCCATGCACAGCTCGTACCCTCTGATTTTTTATTTTGGCCGACAAATCTCACCGTTTTCAAGCAAGGGGGTCAAGAAAAGGAGAAGAACCCTAAACACACAAACACTTTAGATACCACATTTTATCTTCATATGTCATTAATCCAAATCGGAAAAGTCGACAAAGAACACCAGCCCGAAAATGTTAGTTCTAAGCTCAGGAAGTATCCAACTTGCACGCAAATCTGCGAATAATGTGCAGCGTAGCAAGCGCGTATCGGTAGAAGCCTCCCACCGTAACACTTCCCGCGGAGAGGAAGTTCAGAAAAGAAATTCCGCCTGCGTCTCCACGATTATGTCTGGTAAGTTCTTGTCGGAGTCAAATTCTCGTACAAACCATGCCTATTATGGCCGCGCCGAATTTCTAAAGTGGAATTCGGCGTGAGCTCAATTGTGGCCTGTTCGAACTTTGGACTTTTACTTGGATTCTCCTCACGATTTAAATCCAAAGCGCTCAATCTAACGACACTTTTACTGTAGGTTTGTCAATTGCTTGCTTACCATCCGAAGCCTCGGATGGATTGTCGTCGTTGTCTTCTCAGGTAATCTGTGAAGTTCATGGCTCACTATTTATAATTCTAAATTCCTCTATTTTACTACAGATATTGGAAATTTCTGACGCTGCTACACCATTTTTGTATGTTGGATTTCTTGCCTCTTCTCTTGCTTTCACCATTGGAACAGTAAGTCGCATTTTCTTCTCTAGTAGCTTCAATTTACGTTTTATGAACCACAGTACCTTGCATTGACGAAGATTAAGTTGATCTAGTCAAAATTGTTAGGAGATAGTTCTTTTAAATGAGTGCAAAAGCTACACTTTTGTTTTTTTATTCTTCCTTGTTTCCTATCAGATCTAGGATGAACTCGAAGCTTCAAACGCTGTTAAGTATCATAATCAACGCGCACACCCTTCAAAATTTCCATCGATATCTACTTTAACCTCAGTAGGAACTACTTCTCTTCCATTCGATTGCGTCGCGTGCTACTAGACAGAAGACTGGAGTGGAGATAAATGTAAGAAGTATGACTGGTGTGAAGATCAATGTACAACATGAAATAGCTTCTAAAGGAATTATTTTAAAACTTCGTAATTGAATATGAGACTTCTCTTCATAATTCTATCTACCCTCGTACATGCACTTGTTTTAAACATGTTCTTCTCAGTGAACTCAAGGCTCTGAAGTATACATCTGGATTCCTGAAGCAGAAACAGCCAAGTTTGTTGGATGGTCAATTATCGCATCAATCAAACCATAACTAACTGCATCTGCAGCAGACATAAAAAAATCACGGTCAGTATCCTCCATTACTTTCTCAAGAGGTTTATTTGTAAACTCTGCAAGATATCCGTTCAGCGTGGATTTGTGATGCATAATTTCATTCGCTTGAATTTCAATATCAGCAGCTTGTCCTTGTGCACCTCCTAAGGGTTGATGTATCATAATTCGGCTATTTGGAAGACTAAATCGTTTCCCCTTTTGACCCGATGCCAAAAGAAATGCGCCCATTGAAGCTGCAAGATCAACGCAAACTGTTGAAACATCAGGTCTAATATGTCTCATCGTGTCAAAAACAGCCATGCCTGCAGTCACTGACCCACCTGGAGAGTTAATATATAGCGTAATATCCTTTTTTGGATCGATGCTGTCTAACCACAACAACTGAGCAACTATTAAATTACAGCTATCATCGTCAACAGCTCCGCCCAAGCGTATAATTCGCTGAGTCATAAGTTGGCTGGCAACCCCTTGAAACCTTTCCATAACTTGAGCCGGTGGTCCTCTCCCTTGCTGCGCATAAGCACCACTCCCAGAACGTACTAGATTACGATAATTATATTCAGTTGGCGTGAAGCGAGGGAATGGCTTCAAAGTACACACACCTCTGTTGTTTTTTCTGAGGCTGCAGTTGTTTTGCTCCCCCGAGCAACTTATGAGTGGATTCAGGACTCTACGAGGCGACGCGATCGAAGCAACGCTCATGTTGGTTGATTCAAGAATGCTGTGAAATCAATTTTGGCCAAAAACTGATTTTTCCTCGTCAGAACCTGTTCAAGGAAGAAGAACACTGCCCCGTGGTTTCGCGCAGCCTACAGATTTTTGGGAGTTTGACGATCCCTTGTTTTTTTTCCTTCTTTTCTTTTAGAAGTTGTTTTACCCGCGGGTAGTCTGATCCATTGGGTGAAATTCCATTCCCCCTAAAAAGACAAAATCCGTTTCCCCTAATAGTGGCCCCCTGACAAAAAAAACGATTACTAAAAAAAAACGAAAGTACAAAACGAAAAGAGAAGTTCTACGCGTAGTGTCGTTCTTTCGAAGTGTGCAATATTACAATAGAAATAGCAAGGAAGCTAATCTTCAAATGCTACTATGCCAGAGTCTCATTAAGAGATTAGAGTCTGCGACTGAAATCAAGAGAAAGTCTTTCAGTACAAGTTCGATTCCCTCACTTTAAACTTTTATGTTATGATTTACTCTCGGGAATAAAAACCTGAAGCATAATTTCGTGCTGTTGATATGTATTGCTTTCAGCTCATTTTCCTGGCCCTGTGCTCTTTGATGATTGCTTCCTTTCAAGTTGATGTTCGAAAAATTGGTGAGCTCGGTATCCTCTCCCGAGACTTTAGTCAAAAGCCTTTCTGGCAGTCTTCTGAAGAAATTCAAGATCGACTTAGCTCTGAAGGGCAGTTTCATATGAGTGATTCTGTAGTTGACACCTCTCTTGAGGAAGAAATTGAGACCTTAGAGGAGAAAAATAGCAAAAGACAAAGTTCTTCTTCTGGACCAATGAAGTTAAAGTTACAGCACAATGATAGTGAAATTATTGTAAGGCAGAAAGCTCTCCGCCGATGGCCACCTCCGCACTGCAAAGGATCATACCCTGCTTATCCTCCCAAAGTGAAGAATATTGAGTACGAAAAGAGCACCGAGAGTTCTCGCAGAAGACTTTTATCTGAAGCTCCAACAGAGTTGCTTTTGGATAAAAATCCCCCAGATGTGAAGTTTCAAGCAGAAATTTATAACTACATAAGAAATTTCATGGCATCTCCCACTCCTTGCTCTTACAGAAATTGTCCAGAAATCATTGATGACTCGGGAGAAGGAAAATTGCCCATATACCCGTGGCCTTGCATCTTCAGAACCCGCAACGAACAATGCTCCTTCAAGGAGGAAGGAAAATATAAGTTGCCACCAGCTTTGGAAAAAGATTCTCTAGGAAGTTGTGCATTCATCGGTACTGGTGATCAGCTTCTTCAGGCCAAGTTTGGTGACGAAATAGATGCTCATGATACTGTTATTCGTTATAATACTCCAATTAAAGGTTATGAGAAGAATGTTGGGACAAAAACTACTTTGATGTTTGTGAAAGGACACTACAAGACTTCTGCTAAGCCAAAACTCGGCTATTTTGACGCTAAGGTACCTCTTCCCAAAGGATCGAACGTGTATGCTATCGACACTGACGTTGGTATGCGACCAATGAGAACGTTAAGGAACGAACTTGTGAACATTTGGCTGAAAAGAAACAAAATTAAGGATGGCAAACCTGCGGCTGGACTCATGAGGACTCAGATGCTTATAAAATCCGGTTTATGTACCTCGGTGGATCTCTATGGATTTTCGACGAAGGGGAGCGTTCGAAGTGGGAAGTACTTTGATAAAAAAGCTATCGTAACAAAGGGTCATACGATTGATTGGGACGGCTGGATCTTGTCAGCTATGATGGACTTAGGTTACATTTGTGTGTATGGTTCCTAGAACCGTAGAATTAGATGAAGATCGTAGTAGAGAAAGTAGACCCGGTCCTGGAGATGAGGAAAAGATCTGGTTTACGGCTGGGTTGCAATATGTTGCAATATAATAAAAAGCATTATCTAAGGGTCACACCTAACTCTTCTACCATTTTGGTTCTCACGGAATCTTGCAGCTCATTCACCTCTTCATCAGTAAGAGAACGCTCCATGGATCGATATACTATTCTAAAACAATTTGATGTCTTCCCTGTTTTTGAATTGTGAAACTCATCGATAAGCTTAACTTCTTCTACAAGATTTCCAGCAACCCCACGGACTAGTTCGCACAAATTATTCTCAGTAAAATTTGTCACTTTTTCTGGCAACCAAAACGAAACGTCTTTCAAGCAAGGTGGATATTTAGAATAGCTTTTAAACTTTTTCATGCCAACACCGCCAGCTCGGAACATTTGAGCTTTGAACTGATTGCTAAATCGAGGATCATCTGACCAGAAAAGTCGAATATCTGGGATGTCAAAAAGAACCATTGCCAAACGCTCTAGACCAAGCCCAAATGCCCAAGCCTTTTTCCCTGCATTACCGGAGTCTTCTAATATAGACTGCTGCATGACACCACATCCGAGGACCTCTAACCACTCACCGTTGAAAAAGATTTCCAACTCGTAGGAAGGCTCTGTAAAAGGAAAGTATGCATCGACCCAGCGCATCTCTACTTCACCAAAAAGATGTTGCGCCAATCCTTCTAAAGTTTCTTTTAATTCTTTGCTGACAACTTCAACTTCGCTCAAATGGTCTGAATTAAGTTCTGCTGCATCAAAAACGCGCACTCCTTCCATTTGGTGAAAAACTGGAAAGTGTGTAGCATCAATGGTGTCACGGCGATAAACGTCCCCTGTGACTAGAAACTGTTTTTCTCCACCTTTCAGTTTTTCATGTTGATGCGCAGAAGTGTGACAACGTAACACGCTATCGGCATTGACATAGTATGTATCATTTACTGACCGGGAGATGTGATCTTTAGGTACTAACACAGAATCAAAGTTCTCGAAAGTTGATACTATCGGATGGATGTCATCGAATCTTTTGAACGAACTATTTCCAAACTTGGAGTCAAAATAGTCGCCAATTACATTTTTTAATATTCCAAGGGGATGATCAGGTCGTTGGTGCAAGTTTATTCCAAGTCTTTGATATATATAATCCGAGACATTATTGTGTGGGTCCCCTGTGATGACGTCTATAAAAAAGACAGGGATAGAAAAGATTAGTAAACTAAGAGAATATACTTTGTGTAGTAATCAGACGATTTACCTTCTCTTTTTATTGCCGAAAGTGCTTTAAAATGCGCGCGTCCAGAGTTCTTTCGAGTTGTTATATTTGAGCAAGTTTCCTTAAATACTCCGCGTCTTCCGGTACGAAGATAAGAAGGAGCTGAAATTCTGCCACCACTGGGTTCCCCGCAAAAAGATGTGCGACACAGAAACTTTTAGATTGAAGCAGAAAGAAAATAGAAATATCCTCACCCTCGCAAGCGACTACCCATCATAAATCTTAGATGTGTGTTCGTCGTATTCACGCTACATTTAAACATTTGATAGCTACTTTCTATGTATGAAGATACACCGATACCTTTGGGGCCTAAACCCAAGACGAAGTCTAGGGTGTCAAAAAAATTCAGCCCCCGAATAATTTTCCTTTTCCTTTTCTTTTTTTCAATTCCGCCGGCCGAATCACTTCAAAGTCGAAAACGTCAATTGGGCGGCGGCAATTTCGCACTTTTCTTGCTTTGTTGTACTGTCTCTTCTTTGCAGTTGTGACGGATTGACCAAAGATATAGGCAACTCACGTGATTAACGTACGTCTGCAAATTACACTGCCTCTCAACGGTAGTTATTCTGATACGGTTTTGTATTAGCTTAAAGCGTGATTCTTGCATTCTGTTAATTCTTCTCCCCTTTCGCGTCCCTACACTCCGATACATAATGACTGAATTCATGATAAAGCCATCTGATGAATCTCAAGTCTATGATGCATCAACATGGCCACTGCTACTGAAGAATTACGATCGCTTGATGGTAATTGAATTATTATCAAATCTATCATAATATTTAAGTATTATTTTTTTCTAGGTTCGCACAGGACACTATACCCCAATTCCCTGTGGTTATTCACCCTTGAAACGTCCTATTTCGGAATACATTCGCTATGGAGTTATTAATTTGGATAAACCAGCTAATCCTTCCTCGCACGAGGTTGTTGCTTGGCTAAAGCGTATTCTGAGAGTAGAAAAAACCGGTCACAGTGGGACATTGGATCCAAAAGTAACAGGTTCTCTCATAGTTTGCATCGATCGTGCAACACGTCTTGTGAAGGCACAGCAAGGTGCTGGAAAAGAATATGTTTGCATCTGCCGTTTGCATGCCTCTCCTAAAGATGGGAAGACCTCAGTAGAACGTGCAATTGAAACCTTGACTGGTGCGCTTTTTCAACGCCCTCCACTGATTTCTGCAGTGAAGCGCCAACTTCGAATTAGAACTATATACGCAAGTAAACTACTTGATTATGATGCAGAACGTAACCTTTGTGTTTTCTGGGTGTCATGCGAAGCTGGAACTTATATTCGGACTTTATGTGTTCATTTGGGTCTCATACTTGGCGTTGGTGGTCATATGCAGGAGCTCCGTAGGGTACGTTCAGGCGTATGCGATGAAAATGATAATTTGGTGACGATGCATGATGTTCTCGATGCACAGTGGTGCCGAGATAATCTACAGAAAGAAGATTATCTTCGACGCGTGGTTATGCCTCTTGAAGTCTTATTGACCAATTTTAAACGCCTTGTAGTTAAAGATTCGGCCGTGAACGCAATTTGCTATGGTGCAAAACTAATGATTCCAGGTCTACTGAGGTACGAGAGTGGAGTTGAAGTCGGAGAAGAGTGCATCTTGATAACAACAAAAGGCGAGGCTATTGCTACTGCAACAGCCCAAATGAATACTGCTATAATGGCTACATGTGATCATGGCTGTGTGGCAAAGGTTAAGCGTGTTGTAATGGAACGAGACACCTATCCACGGCGTTGGGGCCTTGGGCCAACAGCTGTTGCAAAAAAAAAGTCAGTTGCTGATGGGACCATGGACAAATTCGGTAACAAAAGTAAGGGTGTGCAAGATGATATGAAAAATTCTAATGAAGAAGCTCCAAATGAAGGTAAGAAAAAAAAGAAGAAAAAGGACGAAAAAGAAAAAAAGTGATGTTGGCCAAGCAGACTATATAATAGAGCCTGGTTCAAAATGAGCAGACACTGAAGCTTTGCCTCTAAAAACTAGCCTAACTTTGTCCAACTTATTTATAACACTATGCATCAGCTTAATACTCCTAGTATTAAATGATCATTTATGAGAAACAAATACAACTACCAGTATGCTAGGGAAATCTTTCGTGAGTGAACTTTAGTGGAAAAAAATAAAAATACCCCTGTCGTGTTGTCCGCCTTCCGTAAAACATACCATTCCAACCGCTTCAACTATTGCAAGTTTGCTGAATGTTAGAAGTATCACTTACGCTCAGAAAACCGCCATAGTTTCAATTCATGATCTATGTCATTCTTTAAAAAGAAAGAAACTATAGAATTCCTGTTTCTACTAATGTTGACTGCCACAGCTAAGTTAGATGATTCTTCATGAATTCTTTTCACCGGAATAGAACATAAAAGTTGTTGAGAATTCGAATCCCACAAATAAAGGTGTCCGTTTTCCGAACCACACACAATCAATTCAGCTTCCTTGATTTTCACGTAGGAACTAGGCAAGCAAAATTCTCTGTTCATATGGGATCTATATTTCTTCACACTTCTACCTGAATTTATATCAATCAACATAATAGAATCAGACAAAGTACCAAGCAATATGTATGATGGATTGGGTGTGCAACAAAGGAATGATATGGGTATTGCTTTATCTTCTGAAACTGAAAGAGACTTAAGGCAAGCTCCACTATGTTTATCCCAAAAGCGACAACTTCCGTCATAGCTTCCAGTTATGATTATGCTCCCATCCGCACTGAAACAAATACTAGAAATGGGGTCGGCGTGAGCTGGTATAATTAGCATACATTTCCCATTTTTAATATCCCATAAACGTAAAGTTTCATCCGAAGAACCACTTGCGAGCACGTTACTACTCGGTAAATTAAAAGCACAGCAAGTGACAGAACATTCATGACCTGCCAGTAAACGAATGCATTTGCCTGTCAAAGAGTCCCAAAGCATGAGAAAAGTATCATCTGATGCAGTAGCAATAATTTTATCGTCACTACTCCAGGTAAAGTCGCACAAGCCTCCGGAATGACCTACAAGAATTTGAGCCAATATACCTGTTTTCGTGGACCAGATTCGACAAGTTTTATCCCCAGATACACTTGCGACTCTTCACAAGGCGTATCGAACGCATGAAGTCAGTATTGTTTCGAAAATATAGTTCATTTACTTACCTGGAGCCATCGTTGGAAAATTTTGCTGACGCTATCGTTTTTTCATGCCCTCTACAGGCGAAGTCGAACTCAACACTCCGTGAAGGAGCAGATTTTGACAACAACATCATTCTATAGAAAATTTGATCTGAAATCTTCTTGTAACATATCTATCGAGACTGCAGGGAGTGGGTTCTAATATTTGAGATACCATATGGTCAATGACGAATTGTTGCCGGCTGCGGGAGAAAAAGAGTGCACGCAGATAAAAATCTTCCATTTTTTTGGTTTGAAACCGCTTTTTTTTCCAAAGGGACCCACCCCCCTTTTCATTTTAAGATGCATTTTGACATTTTTGTTTCGCACGTGACGTGTGAAACCAAGGAGTCCTTTCACAATTTCAAACTAGGTTTTGATTCATCACCGATTTAAGTTCGATTGAAATTCATCTTCGCGCTCAGATAAAAAACATTCGCATACTTGAGGGATTTAGATGATTTGAATGAGACATATTGGGTTCTGATGCGAAAAGCTTTGTGCTTGAAAGATTTGCAGAATCTTGGCATCTCTGATGAAGTTGGGCATTTTGAATTGGAATCTCATCAGACATATCTCAGACATTCGCGAAATAGTTCTAGATATGGGCGGAGTAAAAAGAAATCAATGTCAGTGATACGACGAACCGACTTCATCAGAAAATATAGCCCAGAAATTGCAAAAAAATAAAGTTTTAACTCTGTGCACCATCCGGGAGTCGAACCCGGGTCTCGAGCTTGGAAGGCTCATATCCTAACCGTTGGACTAATGGAGCGTGCTCACAATTCGTTTCAAATAACGTAAAAATACACAAACGTTTTTCTCCTACTCAAACACGAGTGTTTTATTCGTGCTTTTTTGTAAACTCCAATGTCCTGAAGGGCTGAAGGGCTTAAACATATTGAACTTGAATTCAAATTTGCACTCTCGTCATTGAACGTTTTCGTCGTTCCCCGTTAACGTTTTCTGTCGTTCCCCGTTACGTTTTCTGTCTGTCGTGCCCAGAAAACCCGTTCCGCATTATTACAAACCCTAAATATTCGAACGCAATCATTTAGACATTTTTTGCACGAAGCCTTTATTATCCTGTTCGTCTGTGTACCCGACCCAGCACGTTTGGAACCTTTACTCCAAGATTTATTTTCCCGCACTGACTTCGACTTCACTGGACGTTTTTGCGCACATCTTCCCAAGATTCATTCCTCACTAATAAATAAAGAAAGTATTGTCGCATTCTTACACCAGCTATGGAAACTGAAATGCAGTTTCGGGAGTTACAGGTATGTTGAAGTTTAACTATGACTTTCGTGTTTAACGGCTCATTTCTCAGACATATGCGAGACAAATCGTGGCGAAATTAGAAGACTACAGAGAAAGAGATAAGATAAGGGATGCCGAACTTGCATTAATGAAAGAAAAGCTCTCAATAGTGATATCTTCTTTTGAAGCAGAGAAAGCAAAGATTATTGCGGAATATACTCTTAAATTTCACGAGAACAAAACGAAACTTGCTGAACATGAATATGCCTTGGCATCTTTAAAGACCTCGTATGACGAATCTCAGCGAGCTAGACTGTATAATGAAGACAGAAAAAATGAAATACAGGATGATTTAATGGTGACCATGAGAGAGAATGATATTTTAAAGGCTAATAACGAAGAGTTGCAGGAGACTGTAGTAGAACTCTACGAGGATACAAAATTTTTGAGGAAAACTCTTCAAAATGCGTATAATACCATGGAAATGGCATATCATAGCCGTGCGAGAGGCTATTCTAATGTGTCAGGCAAACAAAACTCAACCTTCAATAAGAATCTCAACGCAGAGGATAGAGCCACCTCTCGAGAAATATTGGAGGCGTTACGGAAAGAAATAGTCCAGAAGAATGGAGAGGTTGATGAATTAACTCAGTTACTTGGGGAAAAACAGGGCGAGATAGTTGTGTTGAAGGCAGAGAATGTGAGCTTGAGCAGAGGTGAAAACACTGAAGTTCTCGCAAAAGTGAAACCGACCAAAATTGGAAATAGTCTTACATCCTCGAGAATTTGCAAAAGAGACTCCAGCCAAAACGATATGATTTTGAAGGCTAAGACACCCGGATCGATGAGAAGGAAAGTATCTGATACCGAAATTTTCACACAGAAGTCTTCAAGTCAAAAAATGAATGCAGAGCCAGGAGGAAAGGATTTGAGGAAAGGCAAGCAAGTAGAAACTTTAGTACAGCGAGAAGTGAATAAGTCAAAGAAGAGACGGAGACTTCTGAACCAATCAACCATAGAAGACGTACAGCGAGTGTAGTATACATTTAATTCAGTATTAGCTGTATGATATATTTCATTGAGTAAGAAAGTACTTCTATTATAATATTGGAAAAAGTTATCAGTGCTCTATGAAAAGGAGCAAAGAAAAAAAATGTGTTCATGAAGAATTTAAAGCTCGTCATGGTCGTCAACATCCCCAGACTCTGAGTCCTCCTCATTCTGCTGATACGCTTGAGAAACAATTGGGTTGCAGATCCCCTCAATTTCTTTAAGTTTTTCTTCGTATTCTTCCGTGTCTGCTTCTTGATTCTCATCTAACCACTCAAGAACTTCCTTCACAGCGTCTTGAATGGTAGACTTGTCCGACTCTTCAAGCTTATCGCCCAATTTATCGCTGTCTGAGACAGTATTTTTCATGTTGTAGGCGTAAGTCTCCAAACTATTCCTCGAATCGATTCGCTCTTTAATTTTTTTGTCCTCCTCTGCAAATTCTTCAGCTTCTTCGACCATACGTTCAATTTCTTCTTGAGAAAGTCTCCCTTTATCGTTTGTTATAGTAATTTTCTCTGATTTACCAGTTCCTTTATCTTCCGCACCGACATTAAGAATCCCATTCGCATCAATTTCAAACGTAACCTCGATTTGTGGAACACCCCTGGGTGCAGGGGGAATTGACGTGAGTTCAAATTTACCAAGTAAATGATTATCCTTGGTCATGGCTCTTTCACCCTCAAAAACCTGTATCATCACAGTTTGCTGATTATCTTGATATGTTGTAAAAGTTTGAGATTTTTTTGTCGGTATGACAGTATTACGTGGGATCAACTTCGTCATAACGCCACCAACTGTTTCAATACCTTGTGTCAGAGGTGCTACATCAAGGAGAAGTATGTCCTTCGTTTCATCACCCCCTTCGCCAGATAAAATCCCGCCTTGGACTGCAGCACCATATGCAACAGCTTCATCTGGGTTCACTCCCTTGCTCGGTTCCTTGCCATCAAAGTACTCTTTCAACAGTTCCTGAACTTTGGGGATTCTTGTCGAGCCACCAACTAAAACAATTTCATCGATTTGACTTTTCTTCATACCAGCATCCTCCATTGCCTTCTTGACAGGCCCCATCGTTTTGAGGAAGAGGTCATTATTTAACTCTTCAAACCTGGCTCTGGTGAGAGGCTCAGAAAAATCAATACCGTCATAGAGAGATTCTATCTCAACTCTGACTTGGTGTTGGTTGGACAGGGAGCGCTTCGCGCGCTCAGCCTCGCGGCGAAGCTTCTGTACAGCTTTCTTGTCATTCGAAACGTCTTTACTATGCTTTCTCTTTATGAGCTTAATAAAATATTCCATGATTCTTTGGTCAAAATCTTCACCTGCATAGGTTTACGAATTAGATGGATGTCATGATTTTACATAGTATTGAACTTACCCCCGAGGTGCGTATCTCCATTTGTTGAAATAACTTCAAATACACCGTTATCAATAGTTAAAATGGAAACATCGAATGTGCCTCCACCAAGGTCAAAAACAAGAATATTCTTCTCGCCTTTCTTGTCAAGACCATAGGCGATGGCCGCCGCAGTAGGTTCATTGATAATTCTTGCAACGTTGAGTCCCGCGATTGTCCCCGCATCTTTTGTTGCTTGACGCTGTGCATCATTGAAATATGCTAAGAAAGAAAAGTAAGCTCAGTCTATATCGAGAACGAAAAAAGAAAATACCAGGTACGGTTACAACAGCATTTTTAATTTGCTTCCCGAGGTATCCCTCTGCCGTTTCTTTCATTTTAACAAGAACCATGGCTGAAATTTCTTCAGCTTGAAAGACCTTCTTCCCCTCCTTCAAGTCAACTTCGATGCAAGGTTTGCTCTCTTTGTTGACAACTTTGAAAGGGAACATTTTCAGATCGCGCTGAACATCTTTGTCAGAATATCTGGTCAAGTTAAAAGAAAAAGAATGAGTCAGCAAAAAGGAAAGAGATGTTTGAGTAGACTCTTACTTTCTCCCAATCAATCTTTTAGCGTCAAAAACGGTTCGTGTTGGATTGGAGGTGGCTTGATTTTTTGCAGCATCTCCGATCAGACGCTCAGTATCCGTAAATGCAACGTAAGATGGAGTAATCCTATTGCCTTGGTCATTTGCAATTATTTCAACTTTCCCGTTAACGTATGCTCCGACGCAAGAGTACGTGGTACCCAGATCGATTCCGATCACGGTACCGAGCTTTTCACCGGAGTCGTCGGCGAACGCTGATAATAAAAGCAGCACAAAAGAGACTGGAAACAAAATAAAAGTCAGCATTACTAAGAAGAATTGAATTGCCATAAACTATACCGAGTGTGAACTGAGTGAAACGCAACATTGTGAGTAAACGTGAGTGTTAAAGTGGCGAGTTGGGAGAAACTCCGACCAAAAAAATTTTCTTTTCAAGAGCGATAGAGCGTCGAATGAGCGAGTGAAACAATGACAGCCTGGGAACCAATCACTTTTCCGTAAAACAAAATTTAGGGTTTAGCGCACGTATCGATTTTTTTTACAAAATCTTTTTTGAAGCTTTCCCACGAGCCAGGCTAGACCAAAAGTGCCTTTGCGCTTCTGAAAAGGTGGAATAACGCCATATTCTTCTCGCAGGTTCTGTTGTATTAAGATAATCCCTGAGCGTAACCGGTGCTGAAAATATGCTTGCATCTGCTGGATTCAATACCGCTATTTCGAGTGCGAGGGTAATTCGCGCATTTCTTTTTTCTCCACTGTTCTTATGTGATTATTTTCGTATAGTTCAACCTTGCGCACTCGCGTCAATCGCGTACAAACGCTAGTTACAGGTAGGGCACTAGGAATATGTTTGCGAAATGCTAAAAATAATTCGAATGGTGTTCACAATTCCTCCCCCTTTCCTTTTGATAGAAGTCGCCCTTATGTTCAACCGTGTTTTTCTAAACTCTTTCTCGCAGAAACACTAGCAGGAAGTATAAACCAATTCAAGCAAGTGCTGATAAAGCCCAAGTTATAAAGCCCATTAATGGCGACCCATTCATCGGAATGCTGGAGACACCGGTTACGTCTGCTCCTATCGTATCCAACTTTTTATCGAATCTTCCAGCATACAGAACTGGGGTATCGCCATTATTAAGAGGAGTTGAAGTTGGCCTTGCGCACGGTTTCTTTGTAGCTGGACCTTTCATTAAACTTGGACCACTTCGAGCATCTGATGCCGCCGAAGTAGCTGGTTGCCTATCTGGTGCTGGTCTCATTCTTATTCTTACAGCGTGCTTAAGCATCTATGGTGCCACAGCTTTTCAACGTGATGATGTTGTCGGCGTGAAAACTTTGAGTGGACGAGCTATCAATCGTGATCCGTTGCAAACTTCTGACGGTTGGGCTTCCTTCACCTCAGGATGGCTTGTGGGGGGATTATCTGGCGTCGCATGGTGTTATATCCTGACCCAAGTGCTTCCGTATTACTCTTGATTTCAGTACTGAACCTTAGAAATGAGGTACTAGTTGTAAATATGTCCACCACTAGTATCATCATTCCTTTCAAACTACAAATATGTATATTCTTACATACCAATAATTTCCTATTTTCCCGGCAATGATAATATTGAGCTCTCGAAAGATCCTTTGATTTGAGTCTTTGGAAATCAATCGGAGCAGTGATATTGAGCATTTTCAAGCATTTTTCACAGAATAGCCACGTGCTCCTTGAAGTTCCTAAAACCAAGTAAGCGGGACAAAAAAAAGCAGGACAAAAGCGGGAAGAGCGAATAAATGCCGAGAGAGAACATGGTATGAACAAAAAAATGTTGGCATTTGGCGCCACCGCGGATCGAACGCGGGACCTTTAGATCTTCAGTCTAACGCTCTCCCAACTGAGCTATGGCACCGCTTTACAACTAGTGTTCTAGTTCGCATTCGGGTCGGAAGGCATATTTACAAAGTAAATACATCTTTTATTCTATAATTTAGGGTATTTTTTTGGTATCAGCTAACAAGCATTTCGCAAAAGATACGAGTATGCATTCATTAAACTTTTCGTCAATCGTTATCTCAAAAGTACTTATTTACCCGTTTTGATAATTTAAAGAACACATAAACACACAAACTGGAAAGTAGCAGTGCACATTCGTGCATACTACATGAGTGAAGCGGAAATACGTAAGTATATCATATTGAAGTTCCAAGAAGGGAACCGATCCTCACTTTCATACTTAATTTTTCGGTAATTGTTGTTCTCAGCTGAGCTCGAATAGTAAGCTTTGAACGGTCTTAAAAGTATATTCCTTCAGCATGACAAAAATTAAAGAAGCCCCTGTTTTTTATCCTACACGAAAGGATATGTTAGGCTCCTTCGAAAAGTACATAGGGAAAATAGAGTCCGAACTTGCACAGCACGGGATTGCAAGAATAGTTCCACCACGAAGTTGGCAACCACGGCAAAGTGGATACAAAAGCCTGCAATTTGTTTCGGAACAACCGATTAAACAGCATGTAGTAGGAAGCAAGGGCTTTTTTCGAACAGTTCTTGTAGAATGCAAGCCGACGTCGATTCAGAAAGAGTTTAAAGTTAGAGCAGGAGCAGCTGAAAATCAACCATCACAAGCAGCATTGAAAGATAACTCACTTTTAGAACGCGAGTTTTGGAAAAATATAACAACTTCTCCTCCTGTGTATTGCGCCGATATACCTGGAACACTGTTTGATAGAAATATAAAGGGATGGCAAATGTCAGATTTAAATACTATCTTAACACGTACTTTGAGGAAGAATGGTTCAAATATACCAGGTGTAAGTTCTGCATACCTATATTTTGGAATGTGGCGTTCTTTATTTGCGTGGCACACGGAAGATGCTGACCTTTACAGCTTGAACTATCTTCATTTTGGGGCACCAAAGTTTTGGTATTCAATTGCTCCATGTCATAGGGAACGTTTTGAAACATTATTACGTGGGAGATTCCCTGAACTATCTAGCTCATGCCCAGAATTTTTACGGCATAAGGAGTTTCTTGTGTCTCCTACGATTCTCCATCAGAATGGCATACCATTCTATCGATCCATGCAGTATCCGGGCGAATTTATCGTTACTTATCCGGGAAGCTATCATAGTGGATTTAATTGTGGATTTAATTGCGCAGAAAGTACGAATTTTGCTACTCGCGCATGGATACCTATCGGTAGAAGGGCAAATATTTGCAAATGTGTCAGTGATTCAGTTCGCATTGATATGTCTTTATTTAAGTTTGAGGACAGAAAAATCCCACAACAATCAGAAGAGCGTAAAACACGGTCTGGGAACCTGAATTATACTACGAAAAAAAAAAAACGAAAGAGTATCTCTTCGAATCATTCAACGAAACAATGTGTATCTACCATTAAGCTAAAGAAATCGATACTGAAAGGAGCTCTAAAAAGAGTGGCTTGCTCCAGGAAAAGACTCAGATACTCAAAATTGCTTGCGTTATTGGAGCAGGATCTAAGCCTTACTCCAGGATCTCTTAAGAATATGAAAGATGAGTTGATTGTTATAAAAGATTTATATCGCTGCTGATGTCCGGGGGAACCAAATAAATTTCTGTCTAGTTGCATGACTTGTGTTTATTATATTTGTTAATTAGAACAGAATTCATGTATTGGAAATCTATATATTATAACAAAAGTGAACATCGTAGCGATCACTTGGGGCAAACTTTGACAAATACTTAATGAAGTAAAAATCATGCTCTTTATTCTGAACGAGTGAAAGCGTATTAAATGATGCCTGTACTGATATTAATTGCTCTTCATTTGATGTTGTATCATACACCTCAGCAGTTGCGGCGATATCCTCAACTTCAGGTGAAGTTGGTATGAAGCACTCAAAGCCTCCAAAATTACCAGACATCCATGCACGATGCTCATTTATTGAATCCGCTTTAACAAAACATAACGTGGATTGAAGTTGAGAAACTTTCGAATCCGAATCATGGTGTGCGATCGTATAGTCCTGACCTCGCCTAAAATTTCGGACGGCAGATTTTGATTCAGAAACTATCTGACCTGTGACAGCAAGTAACCAGCGATTGTACGCACTTGATTTGAATAAAAACTCTTCAAGATCAAAAAAAGTTGAACACACCTCCACATCGTTGAGGAAGTATTTTCCTCTGTTTTCTAACTTCAAATAACGATGCTTGTGGGGAGGGCCAACAACTTTCCAGTTTCTTGTCGATTTCCTGCTACTTCCTGCACTTTTACCAGTCCTCATTTTCGCAAAGAGAAAAGCATTAATATTCTCAGATATGGCTGGTTTCAAAAAACATCGAAGTTGCACACACTTATCTGATAAAAAGTTCTTTCGAATGGCCGAAATATTTTCTTTTGTAAGATACTCTGCGCTAATCCATCCAGAAAGAAATGATATATCCTTTGAACTGAGTTCGTATATATTAGAAAGCTCATAAATTGATCTTGATATCCTATTTGTAGGATTGAAGATTTTGTCTGCTTTGTTACTCAACTGTTCTCTACTTGCATGCTTTGTCAGCATGAATTTAGAATCTGTAAGATGAAACCAACCAGAAATGCTAATACGAGGTTTGTTCTCTCCGAAAATTTCTTGAATTGCGTGGAAACTCTCTCCAGGTTTGACTTCAAAAAATACAAATTTATTCCAGTTTGGCAATATAAATTTACTAGGATATGTTCTTGGAAGTGGTTCGCCCTCTTCTTTATCAAATAACTCCAGCGCACCTCCATCTGTTTCTGTCCAAGTTTCTTCCGGATCTGTCAAGTACAAAATGAAAGAAATCGCTCTTGTACCAATCACATCATCATGGCAGAGAAGATGTCCACCCTGACAATAAATATTACACGAGCAATCAACTCTATCACTCAAAATACCACAACCAGATATATCACTAAGTAACTTACGAAATTCACTCGAATAGATTGATGAACGGAGTGCCAGTAGTTCCGGGGTTTGTTTGAGCTTACTAGAAAATCCACAAAGATCACATGTTTGATAAACTTTAAATAAATCTGTCTCTTTAAATGCTGCGTTCAACTGCTCTTTTACTTCCTTCAGAACGCCCCTTAATCGAAAGTCATTACAGGCAGGATAAATAGACAAATGACAGTATGGAAATGAACTTTGATACTTTTGTTTAAGATTTTTTCTAGCAACATGCTCGAATATGGAAGCTAAAAATATATTGTTGAACGCTCCCTCTTTAAGCCTCTTTTGATTGACGAAATCGTTCGAATTTCTAGCAGTCATCCTCGATTTTTGTAACCTGGAAGTTGAATTTGATAAATCACCAAAACGAGAACCGGGAGTAAATATTTTCTTTGAACACAAGTAGAAAAGAAGTTACATGTTGTATTAATGTACCGGGAAAAGCTCGATTCTTTCACTTTTCACACATTGCCGCGCTTTACATATTCCTTTGCTATTCTATCCTCTAATCAAGAAAGAAGAAACAAAGTGTTAAGTGAATGGCGTTTTCAAATTTCCTCGATTCCGTAAGGGCGGCTAGACTGGATGCCTGGGTCGAAGGGACGAAGGCCTGGTCTCCTCCTTTTTGGCAAACAGTCAAAGACTCAAAGAGTCAAAGTTTCTCACTTTCGTCTTGTTTTACGCGTATTCTCAGAAAAAGTTCGCGGCCACGAGTATAGTCGCGATACGCTACCATACACAAGAAGACTATACACAACAGAACCTTCAACAAAAGCTTATTGAAAGCATATACACACGGATACTGTGTGTAAATTTTTCATTACAAGGACAGGATATCAATCATAGGAAAATTTAGAGAATTGGAAAAAAACTCGCACTAGCTTTTCCTTCCTTTCGATTATCATTGATATTCGTATATTCAGGCGAGCTTTCTAATTACAAGATTCGTATTCTTCTGCCGCTGTTAGCACAAAGTCAGACTTCAGGGGACATCATTTTTTATTTTGTTCTTGTCTTCAATTACACTCCTCAAGAAATTAAGTTACTGACATTGAAATCGGCAATAGCCAAGGAGACAAATAAAAAAGTTAAAACGGTGAAACACATATAGCCTCCAATCACCGTATCCAGGAATACGATTAAACTCTCATAATAGAGCACGACAACCTGCGATAAGTTTGAATCAGATACCCTTGTTTTCCTATGATATCTAGCCATACACCAGCTCGTACAGCGAATCTCTTGAGAGTGATACTTGCTTTCTTTGGGAGCTATGCACACAGTATAAAAATGATAGTCCGGCCACACTCAGTAGAATGTTTCACAGAACACCCTGGCGAGTCGCATGACTTGGTGACGGGTTCTTTTTTTGTCGAAAGTTTGAATGGATTTAATGGGAAAGAATCGAGCTTTGATTTGACGGTCACGGATCCGCACTCAAAAGAGATTTACAACGCAATCGGTGAAACAGAACATAAGTTTGAGTATCAAGCAAATACAGCTGGTGTTTACACGGTATGTTTTACGAATATGGGAGATAGAAGTGAACAACTTACTTATTTTAGTCACACTGGGCATCATTGGGATCATGGAAAAGCCACGAAAAAACATTTAGACCCAGTTTTAGAGGCTCTTCAAAACTTAGATGCTCAAGTTGCACAAGTTTCGGAAGATTCGAAATACCACAAACATAGAGCAGTGCGCCACGCGCGTACAACCACCAGTACTCAAAGCAGAGTCAAGTTAATGGCATTACTAGAAAGTGCAGTTATGATTCTAGCTGCAGTTTTTCAGTTATTTTTTGTGAAACGACTTTTTAGAAAACGAGAAAGCTTTGATTATGGTAGAGTTGATCGTAATAGATATAGTATTTAATCTATTTAGTGGGCGAGCCGTTGAATTTCATTATCGCATTTTCTCATTTCTTTATTCAGGAAGTTCCTGGCAGAGAATATATGCCTTAAAGTTCTGACCTCCTGTAGTTCTCATAGTAATTGAATTCAGTAGTTTTATGTTCTTTAGTCCCAGGCGACACCATTCCTCAAAGCGGCGATAAGTCACTAAAAATTTAAAAGAGCTACTATTCAATCTTCCTGCAAGCGCACTCAGTGTACTTTCATTGAACACACGATCATACATATAAATATGAGAATAATTGAAACATTTCCATTTTGTTGCATCTGCATGAACCAAAACACAGCTCCGGAGCAACTCACGGGCACTTGAGTTAAGTAGATTATTCCTTTCCAAAAGAAGTTCATCTCGTATACTTGCAGCTAAAGAAGCTCTCGATTCAACATATTCGATCCCAACTGAATGCGAATATCTTCCTCCCAATTTTGCATGAAAAACTACTTTTCCGTAACCACTACCAATATCAATAAACGTATTCACTTGGGATTCGGGAGAAGGAGACTCCGAAGATGGCTTGGCTACACTTCTTCCTACATTTTTTTGGGGTGTTGATACTGCAAATGATGCAGGTGAATCCTTTCGATCAATACGAGCAAGGTAACAAAATAAACGTTCTATGGATCCCTCAGTCATTTCCCCATAACCCTCAGAAGCTGAGTTGTCTATCTCAGTACTTGATACTGATTGTGAACTTGAAGCAGCTTCTGAAATATTTAAACTCGGGTAAGAAGATTTCGTATAGTGTTGAACAGAGACTCTGTTTCGTGGTCCTGAGACACGCCAGTCGCTTGTGAGGCCCCAGTCCAAGTATGTTTTCTTATCAACAAATCGGTAAATATTCTGTCATTGCATGATAAATTTAGAATGGAAATTCAGATCAAAGGCGAATAGAGCGCGTACCTTAATTAAAGGATCTACAATTACTTTGGTAACTGGAGCATCAAGGAATTCGGAAAATGGTTTAATATACGAATTGGAAAGTAGTGTCAAGGGCTCCTCATCACAATCCCGTTTGATTCTCTTGGAGAATCCCTTTATGCTGTGCGTATACTGTTCAAAGCTCAAATTAGAGTGGGCACGCTTCCGTAGTCCTTTCATTTTGGGTCTGTATCGTATCTGTGCCGATCTACCTTTTTTTGGCGGGAAAGTTTTTGAAGAATTAGTAACCCGAAGCCCTAAATTAATTTGTAAAACAAGGAGGCAGAAGTGGCACTTTTGAAAAAGAAATCAATTCAACTGGAATTCATACATTGTTCAAACATTACATTTCCGTACATTTGTACGTCTATCGTCTTCTTAGGACTAACTTCCACAAAGTAATAATGTTTCGTCGCGCTAGTTACTTAGCCTCCTCAGCGCTTACTCAAGCGAGCAAATATAATTCCGCACCCGCCGTTATTGGTAATGTAGCCACCAACCTTACTTTTGCGCAGTCCACATTTGGTCGCCCGGTAATATGTCGCAAATTTTCTGCGGCGTCAACTTCGGTGAACGGCCGTGTCACCCAAGTTATTGGAGCGGTTGTCGATGTACAGTTTGACGGTGATCTCCCTCCGATCCTGAGCGCGCTTGAAGTCGAAGGACACGAAATTCGATTAGTTCTCGAAGTAGCGCAGCACCTCGGAGAAAATACAGTTCGTACCATTGCGATGGATACAACGGAGGGTCTTGTGCGTGGTCAGAGTGTTTTGAGTACCGGTAGTCCGATTCAGGTATGCCTTATGAGATTGAGTAACTTTGGTGAGCTTACGATATATATATTTTTAGATTCCCGTTGGAAGACCGACTTTGGGACGGATCATGAATGTGATCGGAGAACCAATTGACGAGTGTGGACCCATTGGTAAGACGATGAGTATCTATTCAAACTACCTCTAAATCATCGATATACTCATTAGATTCACAATCAACGCTCGGAATTCATCGCGAAGCTCCCCCTTTCGTGGATCAAAGTACTGAGATGGAAATGTTGACAACTGGAATCAAGGTATTGTTTTAAAACTTTTTGCGCAATTATAAAGTTAACACCCCTCTTCAGGTTGTAGATCTATTAGCGCCATATCAGAAAGGAGGGAAAATTGGTTTGTTCGGAGGAGCCGGTGTCGGCAAAACAGTTTTTATCATGGAACTCATTAATAATATTGCCAAGGGCCACGGTGCGTTCAACTTTTCTTGACAACGACTTTCGTATAACTTTTGTTACTCAGGTGGTTTCTCTGTTTTTGCTGGAGTTGGCGAACGCACGCGAGAAGGAAACGATCTTTACCACGAAATGATCGAAGGAGGTGTCATAAAGCTCGGTAACGAAGCAAGTGATTCCAAGTGTACTTTAGTATATGGTCAAATGAACGAACCGCCAGGTGCAAGAGCTAGAGTTGGGCTCACAGGTCTTACTGTCGCAGAATATTTTCGGGATTTTGAAGGGCAAGATGTCTTACTCTTTGTGGATAACATCTTTCGGTTCACTCAGGCTAACTCAGAAGTGTCTGCATTGTTAGGACGTATTCCATCTGCTGTAGGTTATCAACCAACTCTTGCCACCGATCTTGGTGGATTACAAGAAAGGATTACGACGACCATGAAGGGGTCGATTACTTCAGTACAGGCTATTTACGTCCCTGCTGACGATCTCACAGATCCTGCTCCTGCCACTACTTTTGCACACTTAGATGCGACGACAGTTCTCTCAAGATCCATTGCGGAGATAGGCATCTATCCAGCAGTTGACCCGCTTGATTCTACCTCCAGAATGCTCTCTCCCCTGTCTCTTGGTGAAGAGCATTACGATACTGCGCGTGGGGTTCAAAAAGTTCTTCAAGACTACAAAAATTTACAGGATATCATTGCTATTCTAGGTATGGATGAACTTTCTGAGGATGATAAAATGACAGTTTCGCGAGCGAGAAAAGTTATGCGATTTTTATCTCAACCATTTCATGTTGCTGAAGTTTTCACTGGAAGTCCCGGAAAGTATGTTGAGTTGAAAGATACTGTCTCTGGCTTTAAAGGATTACTAGAAGGTCAGTACGATGATCTTCCTGAAATGGCTTTTTACATGGTTGGGGACATCAACGAAGCAATTGCAAAAGCTGACGAGTTGGCGAAGCAAGTGGCTTAGTTTCATGTTTCAAAATGTTCTTAATGAATTTTTACCTGGAATACTTGAATAATAATTAGTATACTACCGTATGATCAAGTAAATTCGCTAATCATCATTCAAATACTAACTAGGATAACTCTTCATCTCAACTTCCTCTTCTCCAAGGCGATGTGCTTCGTATAGTAGAACTGACCAAATAATACCAAAAGACTGAGCATATAAACAAATAATAATCTTGATATCCACTTAGGGTAAGGCGAATACGCGGAGCAATACATGGCTTGAAGAAGGTTCAGTACAAATTGAAGTATTTGTAGCTGTGTTAAATATTTTCCCCACCATAAATATTTTTTCCTCACATGCTTATTCTTTCCCAACAGAGCAGCAGATAAGTAATAAGTATACATACAAACATGAACCCAAGAATTCAAGGCAGCACTAAAGTAAGCATCGCCACCTGGAGCTTTTCTTGTTATCATCCACCATATGAATGAAATTGTGGCATGATGGTAAACATGTAGAAAAGAAATTTGCTTGATGTTTCCTTTCAAAAGCATGATAAAGGTATCAACAAACTCGTATATCTTGCTGATATAAAAAATGTATATATATTTTGCCATCTCCACTTCGCTCTGCTTGTATTCATTGCCCCACAGGTGATACTTATTTTTCCTGGCCTCTAAGATACATCCACAGCACATGTATAGACTCAATAAAATTAGGAAAATATTGTGAATAATTACGAAGAAGTGCACCCAACCCGGACTTCCGTTCTGCAAGTCTTGTTTTCTCTGAGTTCTCCTTATCCGAGCGCGACCAAATCCAATGATAACAATGTAAAATAAAAGGTTTGAGATCAAGAATGTAGGACTTTCCACGGCTATATAGTCTTTTGTTGCGGGACTGATTGGATCCACATCCCAACCTATACTTTTCAGTGTATACAAAATATTTCTCGATACAAGTAAGTCCCACTGTCTCCAAATCTCAGAAACTCTAATAAAGATCGGCGAAAGCATAGACATTCTTGTTTTCATGTGAGCCGTAATCCAAGAATTATATTATTTAGAAGTTCACGAAGTCGAAGTGGATAAGAATCTACTGAGAACGATAGCTGGGTTGAAGAAGAGTGTCGGGTTGTCGGCAGACCCCCTGAGTTAGGATTCACCACAAAAAACACAAAAAGTCCTCCACACCTTAAATTCAAGTTTCTCTCTTTTTTTCATTTCATATTTCATAGATAGATGAGTGAACAAATTTTCTTGTCTTTTCAGATTGGTAAACATTCAAAGAAAGAGAGACACTAGCTGACAGTACGTAAATACAAGGAGTTGATGAGAGCCGCCGTCTATAATAATGCGAGCGCAAACTTCTCCTGCCGCAGAAATTTTGCGCCCACTATCCTGAATAGTTATAATAATAAAAAAAATTCTACAAGCTCTCTATTTTACAAGCGCAAGACATTATCTCCTAATGCGAGCCAAAAAGATAGTATGCGCACAGTTGAAAACATTCATGGATGCAGGATTAATCAGTTAGATCCCTCCAATTTTCGTCTCGAGTTCTTAGCGAGCTTTGAAGGTTCTTCTCACAGTGTCTGGTACGATCTCATCTGTTTTACATGACTTTACTGAAGTTTCATGCAGGGTACCTTCTAAGAATGTTGCAGAAGATATTCGTAGGAAATTTAGCAGAGAATGGTGGGCACTTTGCCGGGAAGAGGTATATCGAAATACTTTTTATTTGCTTCAAGTAATAATCATGCGAAGAAGAAATCTCCGAATTTTTCAGCTTTAATGGAGGGCAGTGGAGAGGTCCTTGTCAAAGCCCGTGATATGAAAAATAGGAGGTGAATCCTTACTAAAAACATAACTCATTTTTCTCTATTTCTAACTGGAACCATCATAATAGCCCTTTGCACTATGCGTGTGGTATTGGTAATTTAACGAACGTGGAAAGCCTGCTAGCAAATGAAGCGGAAGTTGATGCGCATGTAATTTTTAAAACTTATTATACTATTCATAGTCAATTCAGTCTAAAACAGGATTGTGAAGGCTATACTTCCCTCCATATTGCTGCGGGATATTTGAATACTGAAACTGTTGAAATACTTCTCAGAGCAGGGGCAGATCCAGAGGTTGAAGATGATTCAGGGCGATCTGTGAGATATCTATTTTCATCCTAAAGGAGCCCTATCTAAAAACTGACATAGGCTCTCAACTTAGTTGAAACACTGAAAGCGGCCACCCCAGCTTCAACAACTACTTACACAAAGCGCTCAAGGCTGGAAACGCTCTCCACCCTGCTACGAAATTATACATTTGAAGAGGTAGTGCCTTCTAACATAATCGACTCTAGAATTTCGGATAACGGAGGAGTTGAATATCTTGTTGAATGGATGGATGGTAATCATTTTTTATTCATTCAAATATCATTTTAAGGTTGATTTTCGTTCTCAAGGATACCAAGAAAGTTGGGTCAGTGAACTTGATGTTTCAGATGATCTTATTAGAGACTACAATGACGGCTTCGAATTTGCAAACTGTAAGAAAATATTTTGCTCGGGCAAACGAAATGAACTCTTAGTTCAGGTAAGTCTATGGTACTATGCTTCTCTAAACAAATTATAACGAAGTTCTTGTAGTGGAAGGACACTATCCCTCCAACATGGGAACCAAAAATGAATGTTCAAGTAGCTGAGAAAGTATGATCAAAATTTAAGTTTATGCACATGAATATTCAATGTATCATGCGCTGAGAATGAATCCAAAATAGCAGAGGATATTTCCAGAACCCACCATAAAATAGGGATTATCAGTTTACGAACTGTTCATGTTCAAATGATATAGATTGCATACTTTATTTATTTCAGAACAGAGCCTGATGTTGTGAACCTTTTAATTCGAAACAAGCACTAAAATGTATCATATAAAGCGTTACAGTATAATCAATCGCTATACATGAGGCTGAAACGATAATTTTGGAGTAATCTTCTCGTCCATGAAAACTTCTCGTCTAAAGATATGAACATTAATGTAGATATGTGCCTGTAGGTGTGTATACATATCTGTTTGTATCACTACCGCAACTTTTAACTTTTTGTGGCTTGATTGAGTTCTTTAAAGGATTTCTTTAAATTTTTCTTAGCCAATCGTGCAACTCTTCTTCCTTCTTTCACAGCATGTTTTCTCTCTAACTTTTCAGATCTATCTTCACCCTTCCTTCTAATATTCCATCTCCAGTTCTCAGGAATGGCTGTGTTGAAAAGAAAGACATCATTCTGAGTAGATTGTTCCTTAATGCTTACACTCGGGTGAGTCTTTATGTTATCATCTTTAATAATTGAAGGTGAGTTCAAAAAAGTTTCCTTCAACATATGCAGGTTTTCCTCGCCAAGTCTTGTTTTATCGTACTTCACTTCGGGCGACTTTAAATCGACTGTTGAAATTATTTCTTCGGTAATCATTTTTGAAATAGTTTTAAGGACTTGGGTTTGACCACTATTTGCTTGAACATTTTTTGCTGTTCTTCTCGATTCCTCGCTATGAACTCTGCCACTTGGGAGTAACATACAATTGTCATCATTTTCATCCTTGTTTAGCGAGGCTGTTCGATCTAATTGAAATGTGCACGTTGATGACATTGAAATTCTTTCTGACAGAAGGATTGGCTTATCTGTAACGTCAGAAAGCACTTTTTCTCCTTGCATAGCTTCCAAGAAGAAGGTATCTTCTAAATCTCCTGTTTCTTGTTCCCCTCCATCACTTAGTTCTATTGTCTCAATAGTTTCTATAACTTCTAAAATTTCACTTTCCATACAGCGATCTGTAAATATATGTGGATTTGAAACATCGTGCGAAGCATTCGACGAAAGGGATTGCTTTCTTGTAGAGATAGGACTAACTTTGACGAGAGAGTCTAACTCAACTGAGCGTAAATGTTGAGTGTAATCATATCCGTCATCAAACAAGCACAAATCTAATATCTCCTTCCGGTTTTGTTGCTCTGGAATCGGCCCAGAACTTTCCGAAACGGTTTTTCTTGCACCAGTTTCGCTACCATTTTCTTCAGGTTTCTGGATACTACCTTGGCTAGCATATTTTTCATCAATAAAGTCATTATGGCCAGCAGAAATTGAATACGTATTTGAGTGTTTCTTTTGAATAAAAGGTGTTTTCTTTCTCGGCATTTTAGAAGCCAAAGGGAATCCACAACAAGGGAGACAATCAAATTTGATTACGCACCTTCCTGACTCGAATAGTATAACAGTATACCGAAGTACGATTCAAGTGCTTGTTGCATTCCCTCCCTCTCCTTTATTAGAGAAAATATCGGGACGTCAAGAAGGGGTTTGGATTGCCTAGGAGTAGGTTACTCCGCTTTCAAGAATTTTTTTATATATGATTATGCTCTTCAATGTAATGAAACAAGTACACCACAATTCACTATCATGAAAACTTTGCGAGGTTTGCTTTCATTTATCTACTTCTTTCTTTGGTTGCATGCGTGCAACTTACTCGTCTCATGCTTCTTTGAATTTTCAGAACTTACGTCTTCTTACGAGTCCCGGAAAAAACAGTGAGGTATACCCTGCCACTCCAACTTGCTGCGGGCTGCCGTTAAAACAGTAAACCAGGCTACCAGGGCTGGAAGCGCACTGCTGAACCAAAAAAAAGAGAGAGCTTCAAACTTATAAAATTGGGGCACTCAGCTGGCGAGCTGGGTGAGCAGGGTGTTAGCGCTTCTCACGACACCGTTTTCACAGGGGACACGTTACACAAAAAAAGGGAAAAAAGGAACAGGAACTGATAACCCACAGTATTCTCCAATCGTGAGCCTCCTGAAGATCTGAATCTAAAAAAATATATAGAGAAAAAAGGGTGACTTCGACAAAACTGCACCAGGTATATACGAGGTTCTAATGCTATGTGTTACAAAGCTTCTTTAGAAGCAGCAGATTACCGCTACCATCACACTTGTACGTCTTTGCTAATAATAACTTCTCCTCGTCCCCTACAACTCGCAGCAATAGAGGAACAATTTCCAGTATAATTAATACAATAGAACTCAAAGTTGCAAAATGAATGCACAAGACAGAAAATGTCAGACGAATTGACGAACCTCGAATTGAAACCTGAAGTACTCTTAAGCTCAATACAAGGGGAAATTAATTAACTTTAGAAACTACAATGTTGTGTCAGTCCGGTTATAAAATATATCCTCTTCTAAATTTTTTATGGTGCTTCGTTCGGTTCATCTTGGTTTTCACATTCATCATTCGAGCAGACTCCAGAATGTGGCTCGGTCTTATTTCGTCTAACTGACTAAAACCTTGCTCTTCAACTATTAAACGGGACTTTTCTGTCAACTCTCCAATAAACATTTTCACAACGGAGCTCAAAATTATTAAACCATTCGGATTCAGAGACACGCCGGTCAAACTATAAAATAATTTTTTCAATGCGGGTTTACCAATATGAGAACGCCTGTAGCATTCGTAGCGCTCCATTTGAGCTGTAGAAAAGTGGAATGTCATTTGTAATACCTCCCTCAAAACAAGCCTGATACAAAACAACGGGAAATAAGATATATGATATAGGCCTTAATACTGCTGAGCGGTCAGAGGTGGCAGGCTGCGCGGTATCACTTAGACACAAAATCTCAATTGCTAGAATGACGAAATTTTCCATTTTTTTGAAAAATCTGAAATCTGCACTGCGACTCTGCGAGACTGCCTCTCTGCCAGCTGCCAGACTGCGTGATTCATTGAAATGTGATAAATACTTATAGGCGAGAATGAAAACAAAGTCGAGAATACACGAATTTTTAACTTTATTTCAAAAGACCGCAGAGTATTGTGTGTGTTTTCACACTTGCACCTTTGCTCATCACCTTACAAGAAACTAAAAGGAGCCTAGCTACGACATCACATGCCAATACTATAATCTACTCGTCAAGCGGTTTACTATTCCACTAAACGCAAGGGGGAAAAACTTCAGTACGTCTGGAGACGATATCTCACGTTCATTTTTTTCATTTGAACGCACAGAGTAATGGAGGGTTGTGCTGCTGGAGACGATGAAATTGATATTACTGTCATCGAGAACGCGTTCAGGATTTATAATCAAGAGAAATTACTCCTGGGTTCTTATCTCTATTCTTCATTCTCTAAACCACTTCCGCTTTATCCTGAGCCGGATATAAACAAAAGCCATTGGGATCACGTCCGAGAAGAAATGCGTTGGCTAGCGGGTGATTACATACGAGAGAGGAAGTGGAGGTATATGCTTCCTCAAAAGTGCACCCTATAATCGATAATCTAATTTTCAATCAGGCAAAAAACCGCGCGAAAATTTATTTTCGACTCGAATAAATCAAGGATGGAAAACGTTCACAACACAGAGCAGCACGGCAAGACTTCCAAAAAAGACGTGGCAGGAGGGATATCAGGCGAAGTCCTTTCATACTGGAAAAAAATTCATAAAGTATTCTAAACTATATGTGAAGTTGTTGCAAGTTTCACTAACACACGTTCTCATAGGTTGTCGAGTGGCGGCGAAAGAATTTAACGGAAATAATGCAGAGAAGGGAATTGGACAAACAACTCGGTAATTCGTACTTTTTTGAAAAGATTATTTGTCTTTATTTCCGGTTCTCATCTAGACGCACTTCTTTTTCAAACAGAGAAATATTCTAGAATGTTATCAGGAAAACTGAACGAATTCAAAGACTCCCGTGGATCCGAACACCAAAACAATTTCAAGCAGCTTCAAGTAGGAAAAGATGACGAAAATTTTAGCGATTCTGCAAGTTATCATCCCACAGATTCGGAGACATCTGATGATGAAGAATACATGAGAGAGGAAATGGCATACGATCGTAAAAATGACCTTGACTACATGGCAGAAGTTCGAGATCTTCAATTTGATGCTCACATTCCGATTGAAAAGCTTTTAAGACTTCACAGTGAAATACAGGTACACTCAAACGTATGCAAAGAAGAAAATACAAACTCACTTCTCGCTGAATTCATATCTTCCGGAGACAAGATTGATTGCTTTAATTCGTATTTTAGTCTTTCTCCTTTCCTTCTAAAACATTCGTTACGGGAATACCAGGAAACTGGGCTCAAATGGTTGGCAAGTTGCTATGAAAACTCCATGAATGGAATACTAGCTGATGAGATGGGTCTTGGCAAAACCATTCAAACAATTAGCCTTCTTGCATATCTTGCTTGTAATCGTGGATCATGGGGACCTCATTTAATTATCGTTCCGACTTCTGTGATATTGAACTGGGAAGTTGAGTTCAAAAAATGGTGTCCAGCATTTAAGATATTGACTTATTTCGGATCACAGAAAGAACGGAAGATGAAGCGTTGTGGGTGGAGTAAACCAAACAGTTTTCACATCTGTATTACAACTTACAGATTGGTCGTACAAGATCAAATTATATTTCGCCGAAAAAAATGGGGCTACATGATTTTAGATGAGGCACATCTCATAAAAAATTGGAGATCACAACGCTGGCAAACACTTTTACATTTTAATAGCAATCGAAGACTACTTTTGACTGGGACTCCGCTACAGAATAATCTTATGGAATTATGGTCACTTATGCACTTTTTGATGCCGACTTTATTCCAATCACATTCCGAATTCAAGAGCTGGTTTTCGAATCCCCTGATGGAAATGGTAGATGACGGTGATTTAGTTGATCAAAATGTGATAGCTCGCTTGCATGATGTGCTTCGACCATTTATTTTGAGGAGATTGAAGAAAGATGTGGAAAGAAATCTTCCAGAGAAAAAGGAACATGTAATTAACTGTCAACTTTCAAGACGTCAAAGAAGACTTTATGAAGAATATATTTCATCATCTGATACATCTACTATTCTTAGTTCTGGTAATCTGCTTGGAGTCATAAACTGTTTAATGCAGCTTAGAAAAGTATGCAATCATCCAGATCTATTTGCAGGCCGCGCTATTATAAGCTCTTTCGATCTACTTCCTTGTATTTACCTGAGTGTTCCTGCGTTACTTTGCTCCTTATTAAATAGAGATAGTGCAAGAATAGAGTACCTTAACAACTTTGATTGTTTTGGGTATATTAGTACAATAGAACATTCTCATTCCAAGGATCTTAAGAATGTGACCCAGAGCGAATGTATTTCAAAGAGTGAAAAGGAAAAACCGATGAAAGGTGTTTCTTCGATGACTAAATGCGTGTTGGAAAATATTGTGAATAATGCCTGTCTGGAGGACAGGAAAGGATTGGAAGTACACTCCCATGATGAATCTTTAATATGTCGCGTCATGAAAAAATATCCTCTCATCTCCATGCGTGCATTCTTTTGTGCAAAAAATGAAGCAATTGTCTGTCATGATACTGCCAATTTGATTTCCTCCATCCACAAACGAGCTGTATGGATTGAAGAAAATTTTTGTCACTTTTTTTGTGTTATCCCGCATGTTCGGGCATCAACACCCAAAGTCTTTACTGGATCAAACTGTGGATTTTTTAGCCAATCTTTGCGAAACAGATATCTTTGTGATGTCTTGTCCTATTTTGCGGGAAAATTTCGATATATTGTGGTGCGACAGCAACTATTCTTCCATGATAAACGATTGATACAATATGACTGTGGTAAATTGCAGAAACTTGCGCACCTGTTGAGAGCGCTCCGGATTGGCGGACATAAAGTTCTAATTTTTACACAGATGACAAAGATGCTAGATATTTTAGAATCATTCCTGAATTTATATGGATATTCATACTGTAGACTTGACGGAAGTACGAAACCAGAGCAACGTCAACTTCTTGTTCAAAGGTTTAACACGGACGCAAGACTTTTTGTGTTTATTTTATCCACACGATCCGGAGGCTTCGGCATCAATCTTACGGGGGCGGACACTGTAATATTCTACGATACTGATTGGAATCCTGCTATAGATAGTCAAGCTCAGGATAGATGCCATAGAATAGGACAAAAAAGAGAGGTGAACATATATCGTCTCATTTGTGAAGGAACCGTAGAGGAGAACATAATGAAAAAGGCAATGCGAAAACGTGAACTTGATCGTGTTGCAATACAATCAGCAATGTTTGATAATTTCAATGGCAAAAAAGGTATGAGATTTTTAATCAATATATATTTTCGAATCTATATAAAAGCTTTTATAGAGTCCGTGGTAGCGAGAGAAAATACAGGGTTATCTGAGGTTAGATTAGGAGTTAAAGCGAACGAGGTTTTATTTCATGTTTCATTTCATTATTGGAGTATATAATATCTTTGAACAGGATTTTCGAGTAGATTGCAAAGTCCCTTTCATGGGAGAGCAATTAAAGCTCATAGACACATATGCCCTGGTGAGTGAATTAGTAGTAATATTCATAGTATTTATATATTTTCCCTAGTCTTTTCTTGAGTACAATAATGATGGCTTTCCTGGTAAATATATTAGTGAAGACAACACTAAGGATGACACACAGTTGGCACAATTAAAATCAGCAGAGGAAGATAAAATGGATGAAACAGATATTCACGACGAAGTTCAGCTTTGTGTAAGGGATTGGGTTGAAGAGGAAGCTCTCACTATCTACAAACAACATTGAGAACTCTTCTCATAGCTGTACAACAACTCACAAGTGTAAAAGGATCTGAAGATAAAGTGTGTGTGTGTATGTGTGTGTGTGTGTGTGTGGTACAAAGCTTGTCATAATCAATCTATAATTCTATTCTAAGTTCGCTTGATAAAATCACGCCAGGCAAGTTTTGTTTCGCTAGCATATTTTTCACTCATATTTTTTGCAAGATCTAAACTTTCTTCCGTATCTATATTAACTGGGCAAAAAGAGTAGCAGTACCAAAATTGCAATCGAAATACCAAAGGTAATAACGGGCTCAATACCGTATCAACAAATCGCCGATATGGAAGTAGTGGTGTTAAAATTTTGATTGCTTCACTATTGAGCCTACCCAAACCTTGAATCGCTGCCGTTCGAACTATTCTTTTTCTATAAAATCTTTTTAGCAAATGTGGTATTTCCTGTCGACTTTTGATATCTTTTAATAGTAGAGATAAAACATAACCATCTTCAAATGCAAGGCCACATCCTTGGCCAATATTTGGCATTGTTGCGTGGCATGAATCCCCTAACAACGTGATGCAATCCTTAGACCAGTCTTTAAATATACTTGGTGCCCTATCCCATAGATCTCTCTGAAGAATTTCTTCAGAACTTGTCGCACTAATTAGATCACGTACAGTGGGGTTCCAATCTTTAAATACCTCTAGTAAATATTCCTTTGATCTATCGACATCATCTGTACCAGCATCTGATTTAATGAAAGCATACCACTGAATTCTGCCTTGTTTATCTGGGCAGGCTACGAAATAGTTATCAGGACCTATATATGCGCAATACCCTATTTTTAGAAATTCGATCGAAGCAAAAAGAGGAAGGCCACTAAATAATTTGAACCCAGTGAAGCTTGCGGTACTTGAAGCAAATTCGGAACCGAATGATTCATCAAATAAAATTGAACGTGTCTGACTCCAGATACCGTCAGCTCCAATGAGAATATCCCCTACCAAGTGAGTTTCGTCATCAAGATGGACAATCACCTCTCCTGAGGAGTTTATTTCGTACGACTTCAACGTTGAAGACATGCGCAATATGTTTTCTTTCCCTGATACTTCGGCTAATTCTTTCAACAACTCGAGCTGTAAGTCAGAACGATCGATGCACACTGAAAACGGCAGTCGTAAATCAGAGGGCAGTTCGTTGATAGCTTCAAATTTAAACATCCATTCGGAAGTCAAACCATCACGTATTCCACTTTCTGTTCCCCAAAACGGTCGAGCTACGTTATTAATATTTTCATAGAGATTTTCACTGACAATTTTCACTGTTCCAATACCATTCGAGGCGAGTTGAATAGGTCCACCAAAAGGTCTATACCTAGCTGTTTTCTCTATGATCGTAACGTTCAGCCCCGCTTTCAAAAAACATATTGCTGCAAATAACCCCCCAAGACCGCCGCCCGCGATGATTATTCTCAAAGGGTTTTCTTTGTCTACGCCTGAGCTAAGAGAATTTACTTGCAGATAGTGACATCTGTTTGAAGGTCTAATTCCAGCGTAAGTTTTGAAGGGCTTGGCTTTCCCAGGTAAAAATTGTTGTAGGGGTGCAGGCATTTTTTCAAACGTTATTTTATCAGCTTTCTAGCTTCAGTCGAGTAGAGGAGAGATGGTGGAGGCACGGAGCACAGGCGGCGAACTGTATCTCCTTGTATCGTGTACCTGAATTACTATTTTTAAGCTTTATCGGGCTGTATATACCACAGTCACCTACTTGCCTATACACGTCACACCTACTGTTGGTATGGCATAGCTTTTTTGTTGTATACGGAGAGTATCAGTACCTCACAGCAGTATATACCACACTTACCACAGTATCACACTGTTTTAAGTACAAGGTACAGTTTTTATTTGTAATTTTTTATTTGAGGTTTTGAAGAAGGATCTTTGCCTTGTGCTTCAATGTTGAGACAGGATTTGATTAAAGTGCTTATTTGAAGAGCGCGTTGCAGAGCTAAAGCGTCATATACGCAAGCTCTTTGAAGAAAAAAGGAAGTGCAAGGAAGGATACGTCGTGTAGGGCATACAAGGAAGCATAAAATTTCCTCCTTTTTCTTCTCAAAAGCTACAAGCGCCTTCCTCTGCGTCCACCCTTTCTACGTGTACTATCGGTAGGAATAGGCGTGACATCTTCTATTCTTCCGATCTTTAATCCTGAGCGCGAAAGGGCTCTGAGCGCTGATTGACCGCCTGGTCCTGGACTCTTTGTTTTGTTTCCACCCGTTGCTCTCATTTTAATATGTAAAGCAGTCAACCCCAGTTCCTAAAAAGCAAATGAGTAAAATATGTATAAATAGCATAAAAACTGTAAGTACCTTGCATCTAACAGCTACATCTTGCGCAGCAAGCATAGCAGCATATGGCGAGGACTCATCCCTATCGGCTTTCACTTTCATGCCACCAGTAACTCGGCAAATTGTTTCTTTTCCAGACAAGTCAGTAACATGCTGCAAGAATGGAGAATTAGGGCTTTAAATCTACATCCAAGCAACTGGAAAGGTATTCGAAATTATGACTTACCACGAATGTATCATTAAATGAGGCGAAAATGTGGGCCACGCCGAAAACGTTCTCACCCTCTCTTGCTTGGGGTCCAGCTCCCGGGGGCGCTATCAAGGATGCCTATTAAAATGTGTTGAGTTGCTTGGAGGGGAATTTTCTTTTGATAGCGCTTATCACGAATCGAAATTATGATAGATATCGAGACTCAGACTTACCATACTATGCTTTCAAATTGTTGTGTTAGTGAACGGATCCTAAAAGTTTGGAAGCGCGGATCACTGTTATATGAGCGATTGTGGGGATCCTGCGAGCGCTTTTTTTAAAGTTATTCTTGGGATGTGTGTGGGATTCTCAAACCTTAAATAAATAAATATGAGACGGAAAAGGTGTCCCGCTTCCTCATAAGAGCTACGAAAATTAACAAAGGATTTTATTAGAAGCACGCTTACAACTTCAAAATGGTATGTCTCCGGGATAATCATCATTGATTATGCTAGGCTCTACGGAAGTATTTCGATCTTCAAAAATTGCGCACAAGCTCGCATCTACTCTTTTACGCTTCTTTTTTCTCGAATCTTACGCGTGTTTCTCTGTTTGATCGATTCAAATATAGAGTCATTTACTGGCGAACTTTTGTCTAAGTGTATCTAACAACAAGTTAATTTTACCACAGTCTAGTAAATTTTGGGGTGGAGGCAGTGACTCAAGTGATGACGATTCTTCGAACAGTTCCAGTTATTCCTCCTCTTCAAACGATTCTTCACAAGAGAGCAGTGATAATGGCCCTTCTAAGTAAGATTGCGTATATTATCGATATTTTGTCTCACTATTCGGTCAGGTATTTACAAGATGACTCGTCTGAGAGTTCCGAAGATGAGCGCAGGTTTATACGAAGTACTAAGGTGATAAGTTGAAGTTGTTGCAGGACAGTTGTATCTCACTAAAGATTTAAATAGGACAAGCGCTATGCAGATATGCGAAAGCTTTCAGAAAGCATAATTGAGAAATTAAATCATGGCGACTGGGTCTCAATTGTAGTTTTATACGAGAATTTTAACAAACAGCTAGAGAAAACACGACGTATTGGAGCTTCGGCTAGAGTTCCCAAATTCTACTACAGGACTTTAGGGACTCTCGAGGAGAATATTATAGTGGCACATGAAAATAACGTTGCGAAGAGCATGTCATCTTCCAACGCAAAGGCATTTACTTCACTGCGTCAACGTCTTAAAAAATATTTGAAACACATAGACTCCGAGATGTGCCAATTTCGTACTTCTCCAGATAGTTCAGAGGAAGAGTTACACTCAGAGGCCTTAGGCCGGACTGAAAAAAATTTAGAGCGCGAAGCTTCTGAAAAAAAGGTTGACTTTTTCAAGGCCGATGCGAAAGATATAAGCTTTGAGATGGTAGATGAAAAGATGAAAGAAATTGTATTGTTGCGAGGAAAGAAGGGTACAAATCGTAGCGAGGCTGTTGAGATGTTAACTAAACTGATATCATATGCAAAATGTATACCACAGGAGGTTGAAATACTTATGAATACAGTAAGTGCTCAGTTTGATATAGCTGGAAGTATGGCGGTGCACATGGCAGTACCAGTATGGAAAGATTGTGTAAAAAATGTCCTTAGGATTGTTGCATTACTCCGAGACAGTCCACAAATTAGTCTTGCAGATCACACCGATGTTGATTGTAGGCCATCAGGAGATGAAATTATCAAAGGTGCACCCATTATTTTTCAAGGATCAATTTGTGGTTATACTGAGCGTCTCGATGATGAATTTTTTAAATCGCTTCAATGCATAGACCCGCACTCAAAAGAGTACGTATCTCGACTGAAAGATGAAAGTCTGCTGTTAGCTTTGATTGATAATGTCATGAAGTTCTCTCAAGGCAGTGATGACATTTCTTCTGTGGTCAAAATGAACCTCAGATACTTGGAGCATGTTTACTACAAGCCCGATGAAGTCTATGAGACTATATGTAGTTTGATTCCCTCCGAAAGTCAACTTCCACTTTCACAAGAAGAATCAGTAGTTTCGAACTATTGCAAGAGTAATGAGCCTCATAAGAGTAAGCGCACGATGAAGATTTATGCACTTACTAGTTTCTTGTTGAAGCATGGAGATGAACGAGCCAGGGCTCGCGCTATATTGTGTGAAATCTTCAATGAAGCTTCTGTTGGGAACTTTTCAAATGCTCATGATAAATTACTTATGTCTCAGCTTCAAGGTAGTATATCTCATGCAGATATAAGCACTCAAATATTGTTCAATCGAACTATGGCACAGTTGGGTATTTCCGCGTTTTGTAAGGGCCATTTCTCTGCTTCTCATGCTTGCTTGAATGAACTCTTTTCGGGGGGGAAGGTCAGAGAACTTCTAGCGCAAGGGCTCAACTTGAACCGCTTTCATGATAGAACCATTGAGCAAGAAAAGATCGAAAAAAGAAGACAGTTACCTTTTCACATGCATTTAAATCTCGAGCTATTGGAGAGTATTTTTCTGGTATGTTGCATATTCATTGAAGTTCCAAAACTGACTGGAAGCAAAATTTATCTTGGTCGGATACATAGCAAGTCTTTCACACGGCTAATTGATATTTATGAGCAGCAAACTTTCAACGGACCGGCCGAAAACGTGCGTGAAACGCTGATGTCGGCAACATCATCACTTGTAATTGGAGATTGGCGGCAAGCAATGAAGTTAATTTTGAGTTTGGAAAGCTGGAAATTCCTATCATTGAACAAAGATGATGCTTTGAATTATGTAATCCAACGTCTCAAAGAGGAAGGGCTTCGTATTTTTTTACTGCAGTACGCAGCACAATATGCATCTGCAAGTTTCCAAGTCTTGAGTGAGATGTTTGAACTGTCTTTTTCATCGGTCTATTCAGTTATTTGCTCTATGATCTCGTGCGACAATTTATTGGGGAGTTGTGACCTTTCTTCCAGATGCATTTTGGTAACACATGAGGACCTCAATAGTCTGCAAGAAATATGCACTTCATTTGTGGATAAGTTATCGTACATGAACGAATCCAATGACTTAGCTCTCAACTCCCACCTCGGCGCAAATATCGTTGAGTATCAACAAGAAGAGGAATATGCAGTGAGCAGATCTAGAAGGTACAGTCGCAATTTTCCATTAGATCCAGACGAAAGCAATGCTAAAGTTGGTCGTGGCAAACAGCGTGGAATGTCAAAATTTTCTCGCAGTAGTGTCGATATTTCCAGCGAGGGAAATTATAGAGGAAAAGCAAGGAATTTGAAGGCAACTGAGTTTGCTCAGCGAAGTGGAAAATTTGCTCAACGCAAACGAGAAGATTATCATGATCGTTCTGATAGGTTGGTTCCCTTATTTTCGAGTACCTCAACGAATCTTTTATGGCAGCATAAATGAAGGTTTTCTTAATTCAGTGTGAAAAGTGATCAGTCCTAAATTCGCAGAGAATAACAGGCAGTAATTTTGATAAATTGTTGTGGGCTAATTGTTGAAATGCAACAAAGGAAGAATTTTTAAACACTCGAAGCATGTCCCCCCATCATATATAGACAAACAAAAAAATCCACATCATCATATTTTCAAAAAATACTAATGACACCATCAACTATCCTATACTTTTGATCTTGCGCAATGCACTCAGATAGCCACATAAGATTTCTGACCTCTTGCTCTCTGAGTTTCAAATATGCATAGAAGATACCATAGTGAAACTGTTGCGCAAACATAGAGCTACACTTCATAACTTCTGTTTCGTAGAATACCTAACACTCGTGACTTTAATAATAATAGAACCGAAAAACAACGCAATATTACCTTGTCTATATTCATTTCTTCACTTGTGGACTTCTGCAAAATATTTTGGTATGTACTATTGACTATAACGGATACAACTTGCTCAAAATCTCTGCATAGGGCGAGGTCTCGTTGACCTTCGGGATGCATATGACCAAAATCAGAGAATAATTTTTGTCGATCATCCCGAGAAAGTTCAGTTCCGATAGAATTAATTGTAATATTCACTGCACGTCGATCGGCTTCAAAACATAAGATCTCCTTAAAATAGCAGTCAGATTATGAAGATTTTGCATGGAAGTAAAGTTACCTTCATGACCTCCGCAGTCAATCCGCCGAGCATCTGTGATAGTCTGAAAAAATCTTTTAAATATGCCTACATCACAGCATTAATTCTTTAACGAATTAAAGAGAAAATAGGAGACCTTATACAAAGAGTTTCGCAAAATTTCTATATTTACTTCATCAAGATTCTCATCACGGAAACATTCACCAAAATACGCAGAAATCGGTGTATCTACAAGGACAATTCGGTGAAGTTCTCTACACCACCGCGCTTAAAAGGTTTCCGCCATCAAATCGCAAAAATTCCGTACCTTAAATTGCTCACTGCCCCAAGGGATGCAATGGAGTCAAACATTCCAAGTGGGTGACATTTATCTAGTAATTCCTTTCATAAAAGTTCAGAGGGGCTGGGAGACTTAGAAAAAAGTTAAATTTACCGTTACTTCTCTTTCATGCATTGCACCTGTGACCATCAATACAATATTGTCTATCATGTATCCATATTTTAAATATTGCAGAAACGTGGATAGTGGTTCTGCTGCCTTCACCAGACTTGAACCAATTGAAAAGTTGAAAGTAAAAACTCACTTGAGACTCGAAAAAACTAAAATCTTGGACTATCTTTTTCAAACAACACCGTACAATTAAAGATGGATGTGTTGGGGATGCTTCATTTTGTAGTAAAGAACCATAATCTGTACTAGTCTGCCCATCAAAGTTATTTGCTCAAAGTTTGATCTTGAAATTGGTATTACCAGGTAAAGTTTTATGTCCTCCACTGTTTCACATTGTTGCAAATTCGAGTAGTCTTCCGTACGAAGGAATCCTCCCACACATCCTCGCACAGTAGCCTCAAGAAAACCATCTTTCGTGTTGAACATTTTTACTGTCCTTAAACTAAACTCTAATTTATCCTACCTACAATCATCACGGATGATTGTTTAGGGTGTATGTTTCTGGATGTTTCTGGGCTTTTTTTAAAAATAAAAAGAGACACAGCCTCTAACCTCGCTTCATGCAAAGTGTGTGTTCGTCGTACAAGCAGAAAAAGCGCTTAACAAGATAAGTAGATTATAACAAGCAGCTGAAGGCATGACAAGGAAAAATGGAAAATAATTAGTTACAAGCTCACAACACTTCAACATACTTAAAATAACTAGCGTGCCCGTCATCCGTTAAAGTTATTTCAACAAAAAGGTGTTAGTACAACACAAACAAGTATGAGACTACTCAAATACTCAAATCGATTGTTCTGGGATAATCTGCAGTTTTGCAGTCTATTTCTATTTGAGAAAGTATATGCATAATTTCGCCAGAAATACTTTGGAGTCTTTGAACGCACCCTGAGTATTCTGTGACTCTGATCAATTTAAGTTCATGCAAAACCGAAATCTGAAGTATTTTCCGAAGCTCGTTTCGAACTATTGTTCTTCTCGCGAGGTCCAAAGACAGCCTGCTTCTATGATGGAAAACTATAAGCTCACCATGGAATTAGCAAATTTAAGTGAACGTCGAAAAGAAAAGATAACGGATAACTGCATTCACTTGAGTTTTCTGCAACAAAATTTAGTCACATTATTCTCCGGCTGCGGAGCCATTGTTCATCCCAAAAGAGCCGATTTTGTTGCGAACACAAATGAACTACTAGATAGAGTAAACCTTAAATTTTTGTTATTTAAAATGAAAGCGCATCCGTGCGGGAAAGAGCTGCTGCTCAAGCGTCCAAGGATATCTCAAACTATACTGGACGAGGCGTGGTTATGTGAAGGCCATACATTTGGGGGGGCATATGCTCAATTTATGGGAACTCGTTCCTTTTATCCAGCAGAACGTCCGACTGTAAGATTTATTGCCAGCTCAGATTTAGGTTATGTAGCGCTGAGAATGCGCGAATCTCATGATTTCTGGCATGTATTATTTGGATGTTCCACTAGTGTCATCTCAGAGTTGCAGCTAAAGCTGATAGAGTTTCGCTACACAAATTCGCCTTCAGCTGGATTATCATATTTCTTAGCACCAGTTCGTTTGGGTTTACGTGACCGAAGATACTTCTCAAACTTCTCTGTTTCGCATGCGCACGTACCAATTGATGCAAATAAGTTGATATTTTCCACTCTTGAGGAACGACTCCGTGTTCCGCTAAACTCTCTAAGGAAGGAGCTACTCGTTGATATTTGATGAGAGAGGGTCCGCTGCGTCGATTCACATGTTCCATTTTTGTATAATTTTAAAGAACAAAGCGTTTTTCATGCTCTAAGTTCTTAATAGCACTTGATGCGAATATGGGTGATTGTGAGATATTGTGGACTTGGCTTCTCCAAAAAGTTGGACTATGAATATGTGTGGAAGTACTTAAGTTATGGTATAAGTCAAAGAAGAGGATAAGATAGCCTGTGAATGACTTAATGAGTATACAACTAATGAGTATACAACTTCAAAGAATAATATACGAAATTATCAATACCACATTCTAAAAGAAATCTTGCAGCACGGATTAGATGTTCTATGCTAACGTGTTGTGTTCACTTCTTCCCGGCTTTTTTATCTACAAGTTAGATTTTTTCACTACTAGTCTATTTTTTATTTTCTCTTCGAAGCAAGTTTGGAGTAAGGAAGTACGGTTCGTACTAATGAAAGCTGCTGCTTACCAAGCTCAATAACATGGCTCAAACGGTTCTTACGTGAGGAAGATTTCGGCCCGTTCAAGTGTGCTTTTCCTGGGCGTCGGTGTAAAACCTAGTCACGCGTTTTTTTTAGATAAGAAATTTGCGATTTCACAGGGGAACTTACCTTGCCACTAGGGGTTACTTTATACCGTTTCGATGCTGATTTACGAGTCTTCGTTTTGCTAGCGTTTACTTCGAATGTATATTTTTCTGCATTTAAGATGTTTTTCAAGTTCGGGAAGGAAAGTTCGCTTTCACTCTTGACGTAATTGCGTTGCGTCAACGACTGACCGCTCTTTTTTTGGGCCAAAATTCCTTTAGGTTTCGCTTGAAGCGCAATAGTGTTGAGAAGTGATGATATCATCGGCATTGGAATCTTATTAGATCACTAACAAAATGGAATGAATTTTATAAAACACGCAACTTTGGAACTCGCGTTTACAGAAGGGAAGTGTGAGGTCAACTTTCAGTTTTTCTTTTTTTTAGTACGGATAGGATCCCCAACTGCCCAACAGCTGCAACATCGTTTTTTTTTCTATTGATTAGGGTTTCATAGTAGGCGATCTCCGGACAATTTTTGATTTTTTGATCTTAGAAAAGATCTTTTTCTACCACCCGTCACTTATCCCTTTCTTCTTGACGAGCGCCTGTTTACAGTCGTAAGAGTTAATAAGTGGAATATTCTATCCGATTATCGTACCATATTACTACCTCGTAAATAATCATCCAATTATTGACATAATTTTATAGAGATGTCTTTCGCAACTACGCAGCAAATAAAGCAGGTCGGGTAAGTCACGCACTTTTTTCTTTACTTCCTGATTCAAGCGCTAAAACAATTTTCGATATTTTCTCGAACTCTTCGAATGAAATACCAACTTTCAATATTGATTCATATTTCTTTCTAAATTCGTGGTAAAATACGCTTACCATGATGTATTTGTCTTTGTTGTAGCTCCAAACTCCTTTCGGGTACGAACGTCACTTCGAAAAAAAGCACAGTTTCGCAAAAATCTAGATCGAGGATTTTGACTACTGTAAGAGCTTCCGGGAAAGCTCTCGATGGTCGCAAACTTCGCGTTGCTGTCATCGGTGGTGGTCCAGCAGGTGCATGTGCCGCGGAAACTTTAGCCAAGGGCGGCTGTGAGACTTTTCTTGTCGAACGTAAGATGGATAACTGCAAACCATGTGGTGGCGCAATCCCCCTGTGTATGGTAGGAGAGTTTGACTTGCCAGAAGAGATCATAGATCGTAAAGTTACAAAGATGAAGATGATTTCTCCTTCGAACCGCGCGGTTGATGTCGGTCAGACTTTGAATGATAAAGAATACATTGGTATGTGTCGTCGTGAAGTTATGGATGACTTTTTGCGGAAACGGGCGAAAGCTTTAGGAGCAAATCTTATTAATGGCCTATTCATGAAAATTGACGACCCCGGGGTGAATAGTGGACCAATTACTTTACACTATAATGACTATGAAGGTGATTCGAAAACCGGAATTCCGAAAACGATTGAGGTAGATGCCGTTATTGGAGCTGATGGTGCGAATTCAAGAGTTGCGAAGTGCATCGATGCTGGCGAGTATGACTACGCCATCGCTTTTCAAGAGCGTATCAAGATACCAGATGCTAAGATGGATTATTACAAAAATCTTGCGGAAATGTATGTTGGAGATGACGTCAGCCCAGATTTCTATGGCTGGGTTTTTCCCAAGTATGACCACGTTGCTGTGGGTACAGGGACTGTTGTGAATAAGACAGCCATCAAGCAGTATCAGACTGCCATGCGAAACCGAGCTGAGGATAAGTGTGCTGGTGGGAAAATTATCAGAGTCGAAGCGCATCCAATTCCAGAACACCCTCGTCCGAACCGTGTTCGAGGGCGAGTAGCACTCGTCGGAGATGCGGCTGGGTATGTCACCAAGTGCTCTGGTGAGGGCATTTACTTCGCTGCAAAGAGTGGACGAATGGCTGCAGAAGCTATCGTTGAACAATCCATGAATGGTACCAAGGAAATCGATGAATCTGATCTCCGTGTTTATTTAGACAAATGGGACAGGAAGTATTGGGCAACCTACAAGGTCCTCGATATTTTACAGAAAGTATTTTACCGATCGAACCCTGCACGAGAAGCCTTTGTTGAGATGTGCGCGGATGAGTACGTGCAAAAGATGACTTTTGATTCATATCTCTACAAGACTGTGGTTCCAGGTAACCCACTTGATGATGGAAAGCTTCTTGTTAACACTATTGGAAGTCTTGTTCGGGCCACGGCGTTGCGAAACGCCTCAAAATCTGGAGTTGCTAGCATCTAAATCACTCTTAGTGAATACAAGCTTAATATTTCATCTCACCATTAATTTTCTTTTCTTTTCTAAGACAATGCCATACCCACAAATATGAGAAAGGGCTCCCGCACAAGACCATAAGTTCCACTCACCCCTGCTTGTACTATAAAAATTTGCCCTTTTATAATACTTGAATTTCTACAAGCCTCCAATATACACTAACTTGAGCCGGTTCAAGCGGTGCTCGGAGCTTTCACAAGGTTCCTTTGTTAATGATCTATATACGGTACCTAGGTACCTAGGTACCAGAATAAAAATATATTTCTAGTAATCTTCTTTAGATCAAGCTTTCACCAGTTTCTTCGAAAATATTCCTAGCCGAAAAGATCGCAGATTTTCTTTCTTTCTTTCTCGAACTGAGCCTTTCAAAGAAGGGCCTTAACTACTTGTGAACTTCGATAGAAAAAATAGGTTGAAGTTAACTAGCTTCTTCAATTCGCGGAGCTGATCAGTTTGATATCTTGAACGCTGCAAATTATCTAAGTATAAAGTATTCGAGGAGATAGTAATTCATACCCCTTCTATCGTTCGTATTGAAAACTCTAACTTTTTTTCAGAATGTCTATACTTTGAAGTAAAGGAGGCCTATAAATTCCCAAATAAGCTCAAGACAAAAAGGAAGAAAATTCTAGTCAAACATTTTTTAACAGCTCCATATTCTCAGGAAACACGAGTCGTGCCGCGAGCTCTTCGATTTCTGAATTTTCCACGAGTTTCATGTCGTCGGCTTGGCGTAGTGCAAATATAAGAAATGCTAAAAATTAAAGTTAGGGGAGTAGTACTTATGTTTAGGGTGTAATCTATTATTGGGAAAAGAGATTTTGGCCTGGATTCTGAAGGAAAATCCTCTTTACTTTTCGAGGATATAACTTTTACCTTTCCTTCACCATAGGTCTGTGTAGATACAAATAAGAGTGGAACTTGCCTGCTTGTCTATTTAAAACGCAATTCTCGTTTTTAAAGATCACAAGCCTTCAACGTCGTTCCTCGAAGTTCAGGGCTGTATAATAGAGAATATAATTAGACCAAGACTTCCCAGCTGAACGAGAGATTTATTCGATTGATACCAACCGAGGTTGTATGACTAACACGATCGATGAATATGATGTACTGGTTTACCCAGGATTTCTTCGCAGAAACGTAGCAAAATGGAATGAAGACGGTAGTTTTGCACCCCTTGTACGCGCCCGCGGGTATAAGGGCGATACTTTCATTTTACAGCTAAAAACGAACGAAGTGGACTGTGATATAACTGAAATTGAAGCAAACCTCGGTCTGAATGGGAAAAGATTGAATTCTACGCGGAAACCAAACATATGACATACTTTAGCTTGTTGCACTGTTTAGTTCGAATTCATTCTTGTTATAACGAGGTGCTTTACGTACCCTGCTTTGGTTATACTCACTATTCATTTGAATTTGGTCGACATTTAATTGAACTATACTAGTAGTTTGAACACACTAATACTATCAGAATACTTCTCAGTTTACGACTATAAAAAAGTTTCGTCACTTCTTTGTGCACTATGTTTATAGTTCTTAATCAAAACAATCAAACCTTTCACTTGTTTAGAAGTGAATCAATATCGGGGACTATGTCCTTATTTTCAAACTTTGGCGAGTATCTCTTAAATGGCACTCCTTCTTTATCAATTAAAAATTTTTCAAAGTTCCAAGAAACATCATTTCGACGCACTGGCGACCATTGTATAGGTTTATCATTAGGTTGTGTTTTATAGATAAAATCCGAACCCGTTCCTCCACGATCATCGCATGGATAGGGAATAGAGTCTTTCAAAAACGTCCATAAGGCCTCTTGCTCGTCGCCATTCACAACTGATTTTGTCATTAGTTGAAACTTGGGAGCATAACCGTCACCAGGTCTTACATACTTTAACGTGTTGAGGAGTTCAAAATCCTTTTCATAACACTGATGTCCAAATTGGTTACAAGGAAATCCAAGTATGATAAGATCTTCTCCATATTTTTCTGCCAGGGTGTTCAATTGAATAAAATCCCTAACAGTTGTGCCTCACATAGTAGCTACATTGTTTATAAGGACAACTTTCCCTCTAAATTTAGAATAGGATATTTCTGCACCTTCCGTAGGATTCTCACGCGTACCGCCTCCGAGAGTTTTTCCCGAGAAATCGTGAAACGTAGTAGCTTGGATAGAAACCTAGATAGTTTTGAAGTTATCAAAATATGAAAAAAGAAAAGTTTCCAGACAAGAGTAACAGTACCGTGGTATTTTTCTTCATGCAACTAGACTGGGCTCGGTGTCTCCATTTTCGAATGGAAGGATGGGACGGTGTCACTGCGTGCTTCTGAATAAGCGCCATCATTTATGATCCTTGGTCTTCAACTGTCTTAATCTGCTTCAAAAGAGAATAGCACAAAACCCTAAATAATATTTTTGAAGGGTTTGGGACGTGAGGCTGATGAAAATTGGAGTGAGGAAGAAGTTCGTGCACACAAACTGACCACACTTCCCCTCAGCGTTCCGAACTTTATTAAGATTATTGATTCAGATGTCGGGACAAATTGCAGTTGGACTCAAAAAGGGTCACAAGGTGGACAAGCGCGAGACTCTCCTCAAGCCAGGAGCGCGTAAAGGGGTATACTTCTTTTTGGGGTTTTTTCTTTTTCACCGCTAATTTTTGTTTTGTGCAGCGCTGCGGTAAGCGAGTAAAACTAATCCGTGATCTCGTGCGGGATGTTGCCGGAACAGCGCCGTATGAAAAAAGAATGATGGAATTGCTTAAGACGGGACGCGATAAGAGAGCTTTAAAACTATCGAAAAGAAAGGTGAGCGAAATTCTATCAAACATTTCTGTGGGACTTTCTACAAGAAAAGTAAACTTGTGTGTACTTATGAGATGCTGACTTTTTACTCTTTAGCTTGGTACGCATGTTCGCGGAAAAAAGAAACGTGAAGAAATTGGTAATCTCATTCGTAAGATGTCTGCGAAACGTGCATAAGATAGCATAAATTGAATAGCATGTGTAGTAATACTTCTGTGAAGATTAGGCAGTGTCAACCGTCTATATTTAAGAAGAGTATAATGAGTATCTACGAGTTGTCGCTCAATGAAGTTGAAGGATAGGAATAGAACCTTTCAATGCAAGTAAAGATAATCATTAAATCTGGAGAGAAGAAGAATAGTATCGCGGAAATTTTACCAACTTTCTCCCGAGGAAATAAAATTCCTTTAGGTCACGAACTCTTTCATTTCAACTAAATCAAAGGAGGGATCACGAGAGATATTCGTGTTCGTGTTGTATTTTTACATCGTGAAAGATATCTATCTTAAACCAGTTGGAGTGGCTATACTTCGACTTCTTGCTCTTTTTCTCCCTTCCATACCACAACTTCTGCACACGAAAATGTCAAAATCCAAGCAGAATAGAATGCACCATATGATAGCACCAAAAAATTAAAAACTAAAAAAGCGAGTTCTCCTTTTCGACATTTCGAGCTCGAAGCGTGAGAGAGTGAGACTATAACGCCAACTTCCTTTGACGAATAGTCTCCTAGAGACACTTATTTCTAATCAGTCAATGTTAGGTACGAACGGACTTGCGTAGACCTAAGGTATAATTACATATGTCACACGACTTGAGCTCCCGCTCAATGGGAAATACTCCAAAAATAATTATTCGAGATGCCACTAGCGATTTTGTGAAATTTACGCTTTCAAATACCTGCTTAAGTGTGGCTAATGCTGTTCGACGAGTCGCGATAGCTGAAGTACCGACCGTAGCAATCGATCTTGTCGAGATTGTTGAAAATTCTAGTGTTCTTTGTGATGAGTTCATCGCACATCGTCTTGGATTGGTACCACTCGTCAGCGACTCTGCCTCGGACTATATGCTTCCTTCCGAATACGTTGGTGAAGATGAAGCAAAAATAAATGTGCACTTAAATCTGGCAGTCAAGTGTTCCTCCGACCACACTTTAGATGTCACCACAAATCATTTAATTTGCGCAGACGCAAAATTTTTACCGGTGAACTTTCATCCAATAGACTCTGACTCGAACAAACAGGAACCTCCCGGAGTTCTCATAGTTAAACTTCGAAAAAATCAGGAGTTAGTAGTTAAGTGCATAGCGCGGAAAGGAATAGGCAAAGATCACGCAAAGTGGTCTCCGGTAGCGACTGCAGTCTACAAATGCGAACCAGAATTATATCTGAATGAAGAACTGACAAATAAATTGACAGGTATTTTGTTAACTTCATAATCAAATCTCTTTTATAAACATTTTTGAACACAAGATCGTGAAAAACTTGAGCTTGTCAACAGTTGTCCAATTCCAATTTTGAGATTGAATCAGCATACGAAATCTCTCGAAATTGAAAGGAACGATTCTTACGCATATGATGATGAGTGCATAAAAAAGGTACGAGCTTGAAATTTTTTACACGAGTTTTACACAAGTACAATAGGCTGAGGAGTTTGGGAAAGGCAAAATTGTCGAGATAAAAGCCAAGGAAGACACGTTCAACTTTTTTCTTGAAGGAACTGGGGTTTTGAGACCGGGACGTATTGTACTTCATACGTTCAAAATTCTACTTTCGAAACTAGATAGTATCAAGGTAATTTATTTTCTTATGAAGTGAGAAGAAATAATTAAGTTTTGCAGGTGGGTTTGGAATTGATTGAGAGAGAAAGTTAGTTTGTTTAGTTGAATCACAAAAAATACTCTTTCCTCTTTCCAAAAAGCAAATACTCTGTTGTTGCGGTCAAAACTTACACATTTCTACCACTAAGCGCAAAAGTTTTTAAAAGCAATGTTTCTTCATCCCTCTTGTACTCACTTTCTCTGAGATTACAATTGGCATCATCTTGTAAATGTGCATCATACCGCGTTTGACCGTGCCGAAAAAAAAAAGGGAACAGTGCAAATCTTTTCAAAAACTCTCCTTCTAAATAGTTACCTCCATACAGAAAGAGTGCAAAAAGATATAATAGTTGTAATGAGGAAATTATTCCTTTTCTATACGAGATCAGGAAAACACAAGCCAGATGTTCATAGAAACACCACTGAATTGAATCGCGGGAAGCATGAAGTCCCTCTTGGAGTAGTTCAGCACTGATTGAATCAAAAAATATATTCAACACTTCATAATTTTTAGAACCAGGAGTGAACACAGTGTTCAGCAAAATTCGATCATTTTGGCACGATTTCGTACTCAATAGCAAAAGACAAGCTTTTACACTCCACATCTCCGCATTTGAAAGGAAATCCATCTGCTGTATGACAAAGAATTTGATTCGCGCTGTCCATTTGTATTGAGCAAGTAATCCAAGAAATCTCTGTGGAAGTGAGGACGAATCTTTCAAATATACCGCTGCTGCTGTGAACAACTTCAGGATTCTTTTCTCTGCTCTAAAATTAATCTTTTGGAATTCCGAAAGTATTATGTCAGAACTAGAATCTAAACGTATTTGCAATTTATTTGCTCGTTGAAGTTCTACACGAAGGCAGTCCAACCACATTATCAACTTTTTGGAGCATTGTCTCAAGGCACGTTGATAAATACTGATATGGAAAGAATTTCCAGAGCAAAGTCGCTCTCGCATACTTGCATAAGACCATAAGCCAGTCGAATTTGGATGGTAGCGTAAAGCGAGTGAAATAGCCCTAGATGACGTCGCTTTGCTACCGTGAGTATGGCAGAAGAAGAGGAAACTGAACCATACTCTCAGTGAATTCGAATTCTTCTGTATACAGCGCTGATAGAGGCGAAAGATTTTCCGTGTGCTCGCTCTCTGTGTACTGGAATTCGAAGAAGACTTCGAAAGATCTTTTCGCACGAAAGCAAGAAGACATTTTTCAAATTCAATATATTTCAAATATTCTTCTACCTTCACGTTTGCACACTGTAGTTTTTCCTCGAAGTGCGCCCGTTGCTTTGCAATAACTTTTAAATCAGTACCACTTAACAAGTTTTCTTTTTCTAAAATTTCAAAATCTGAGACTACTATCTCGTAGAAGTCCATGAATTAACAGCAGTTGCAGTTACAAAATGTGAAAGAGCGACTAACTTATAGCGAGAGTTATATTGATTTTTTGATTTCGAACAAAAAGGCTTTGAAATTACCCTTGAACTTTTTTTACTAAAGCTGCAGAGCTGCGTTCTAATACTATTTAATTGAGACGAAGTTTCATGGAGAACGAATCAAAATACTTCCACAAGAGATAACTACACAGTGATAACCTAACGATTCCGATACTGCGTAAACAAATTGACACGGAAGGCAGTTCTTCTAAATATGCGGCTCCTAGACGAATTTTACACTGTGTCTACATTTTTTTTTTGATATACGGAAGGCTGGCTGGCCGGCAGCTGGCTGCGTGGCTGTTTTTTTTTTGGAAGTATGCCATCCTCATCTATATCTATAGGTCATATGGGTTTTTTCCAACCCCCTTTCGATCCCCATTTTTTCTACATACAATCCACTTTTGGATCCTCGATACGACGAGTGACAAGTTTCTATCTTTCAAATATAAGAAATCTCTCAATAAAAGAAGACTGATTTTATTGCCCATTCCAAAACTTAACGTTGCGAATTTTTGTTTCGATAGATATGCTAGCTTTATCTACTTACCAAAATGTGACTAGTTTTCTCACGAAGTCGCCAACTCTTGAGAGAAGACTTCTAGCCCAACGTTTTGGACAGGGTAAGCATGTTTTATTTTACTTTTTCAAGCTGACGAATTTTGTACTATTTCCAGTTGGGATCAAAGGCATTCATAGAAAGAGATTCAGCCTAGTGGAAAATTCGGCTTCTCCGGCAAGTGCGAATCCAGGGACTTCCTATGACGAACATAGACCCAAGACCCCACCCCCCGATCTACCATCCCTTCTTCTTGATAGTAGAATCGTTTATATTGGAATGCCTGTGCGACAGTGTTCATGCAATTATCATCATACTGACTTTTTTTCGTGTAGCTCGTACCTGCTGTCACGGAGCTGATCGTATCTGAGTTACTTTACATGCAGTATACAGATCCTGGAAAAGCGTGCTATCTTTACATAAATTCAACTGGGTGTACGCGCGCAGATGGAGAGGTAGTTGGATTTGAGACTGAGGCTACTGCGATATATGATACAATGAAATATATCGGAAACGAAGTAAGCTGACTTATTTTTTACTATTTTAAATTAATTATTTGTCATCTAGGTATATACAGTTGGGACTGGAGTAGCTATCGGTCAGGCATGCGTTCTCCTGTCTGCAGGACAAAAAGGAAAACGCTTCATGACTCCACACGCCACTGCGATGCTTCACCAACCAAAAGTTCCATCAACAGGGCAGCAACAGACTACTGAGCTACAAATTAAATGGAAAGAAGTCTTAGATCAGAAAAAATCTATGCTTAAGATTCTGGCGGAAACTACTGGGCAAACTGCTGAAAAAATAGATAAGGTAAAGCTCTGTCAGTTGTTCTAGACCTTCTAACATTCTTTTCCAATTTTTTCCAGGATATTCAACGTCCACTATACCTCACAGCGCAAGCGGCGATTGAATATGGACTTGTTGATAAAATCGTTGATAAGTCTGCCAAGGCAATTGATGAAGTGTTGAACACTGAGTCTTGGGATAAAGCAGCAGGATTAGTTAAAATGTAGTATTAGTCTTAGTTCTTGTGGGGATTTTTTGAGAGTAGTTCGCACACACACTATTCACTTTATTACTATCATTGTGTTAGGTAGATATACCTTTTTCAGATTTTTTTCTTATTTTCAAACGTCCTCGAGGAAATTTCATCGTTGTATAATCCAGTATTCACCATTCATTTGGACTACGAAACAAATTTGTGACTTGTGAGTAAATTGTTTGATTACAAAGACAGAAGTTCTATTATATTTTTTCCTGATCTGTGCTCCAAATTTCCCCGCCCCCACTTGTTTAATAAGTTTTTTCATTATTTTTTCGGAAGTGATAGGAACTGGAACTGTTGGTGTCGTTTCTTTTCCAACTGAAAGAAAGTCTTCGAAGTTTGACTGGTTTGCAGAAAATTTGAAAAAGTATAGGCTGTGTATAGCCACGTTTTATTCCATAGAGAGGAGTAAAATAACTTTTTTGGTTGTTTCAAACTTTCATTTTTTTTCGACCGAGGACCGACCGATCTGGAGTTAACTGGACATTACACTGGACAAAAGGACAACTGCGTCTCTGCGTGGTTAGCTGGATTCCTGATTGCGTGCTGGGTGGTCCAGGCGTCCAGCAGAAAACAACAACACACAACTATAACTCGCCGCTACTATACCTCAATATAATACCATTCAGTACGGGTGCATTCAAGTAAATTCACTTTGGATAGCAGATTCGAAACTCTAATACCTACCAATGGACCAAAGCTTCACGCCCCGGAAGAACGATAAACATCATAAAAAATGGTTCATTTATGAGTTAGAGATTTACGTGAAATTCTCTACGTGAACGCGCAAATCAGTATTTCTCCCGAGCAAAAATGGCGAATCCTCTCGGAAACAGACTAGCGCTTCATATCATGAGGGACCTTTTTGGAGAAGTCGCCGAAAATGTCTGCACAACTTTAATGCATCACGGGGAAGCTACTTTGGATGAGATACTTTCCAAGACTATGCCTGTTGAAAAGAATAAAATTCAACGGATTATTTATGTCCTTTTGAAACAACGCTGTATCAGATTCTCCTCGAACCAGGTAAAAGGGAAACAAGAAACAAAATACACCTTTCATTCCAGCGATGTGTTTAAGTTTATGAGACAACCAATCATACTCAAAAATTTGAACTCGGGTTTGGAAATAAATGAGCGCAAAATGTTAGTATACTTATTACTGCATGGTTCGGTTTCATGTCAAAGAAATTCAACTGTCTTTGCAAGTTTAAAAAAATCTATCGATGAGATTTCCATAAATAAACATCTAGAAGATATGGCCTCAAAAACAATTATATTTCCCTCTTTTCCAACAACGAACGGGATTCAATATAAAGTATGGTACATAAACAACGACAAAAGTTTTGTAACTGAGTCTTGTATTAGTAACTGTTTAAAACCGCAAATTACAGAAGCGCTAGATGATAACAAAATAGAAATGGATAGGACAATAAAGCATAAAAATGTGCATCTCAGTCCTAAGGTTACGAGGACCTTTGAATCAGACAAAAGAATGATACAGATCGTTATTGAATCAGTAGTTCACCAGCGATTTGGCCTACTCGCAAAGCGTATTTTTCGCTTACTTTTTATCAACCGTCGTCTTGATCAAAAAGAAATATCGGAAATGGCAATGCTCCCAATAAAGCAAACTCGTGAAATCTTGTATAAACTTTTCAAAAGTGAATACATTAAAATTCAAGAAGTTTCTCGAACCTCTGATCATGCTCCTTCACGGACACTGTATTTTTGGTATGTTGATCTTGATTGCATCAGGCATAAGATTTGTCAAAATTGTTTCCAAGCCTATCTGAATATATCAAAAATTCTTTCCAAGAAATACGCCAATGTTGAACGAGGGTCAAATATGTCTTCAGAAGAAATCTTATTTCAGTACTGTTCCGACCGCGGTAGAATGATACAGGGGGCTTCCTTTAGTATTAAATATCTAGCACGCATTGCTTCTTTGTTTGCAGCTATGGACCTAATAATGGATAATGAGAAGTGTTGAGCTCCAAGTTTTTATGTGAGTCAGCTTATAATATTGTTACTGTGACGTCGATATTTGTAATTATGATCTAATAAAGCGCCCACAGCACAGACGGTTGCGTGATATTTCCTGTCACTAATTTCGCTTTGCAACCAGCTACCATCAAAATGTTGCGTGCTTATCAAAAATTTAGTAGCCTGTTGGATATCTTCATCTAACTCAGAAATTCCAACACCTTTCAGTGCCTGTACAAATTCCCCAGTAATTTCAACATCTCTCACCCTAATGAAATTTGGCAAATTGAATTTCATGAAAGATATCTCAATAAGCCACTCTTCTGGAATCAGACTATACTGACACCATTCACTTTTAGTGAATATTTTGTGGGTCACAAAATAGCTATGCTCGCGAAATATATTGTTTTCTGACTTGGAAAAGCTTAAGCTTGCATTCTTAGTGTGACAACGAATATCTAAGTCAACTTCAGATCCATTTTCGATGTGAACCCCGTTTTCACGAAAGAAAAATGACCACACCATATCGTCATTCAACTCTTTGTCTTTTGTTTTATGAAGGGTGTTTGTTTTATTGTTTTGTTTATTTATGCTAAGGAGTGTACTCGAATGCAATCTATTTATTTTTGCATAAATCTGTTTTCGTAACTTTGCATGATTCCTTGATAGCTTATATAATACAAAAATCCCTTCGAGGAGGTATTTGATGTCTTCAGGCCCTGCACCAAATTGCAAGCAAGAACTCAATATTTGCCATTTTTCGACCCCAATGTTCAAATTACTTTCGCAGATACCTACTATGTCATCATCACACGATATTTCCATAAAAAAATACAACGTGACTAATATATCACTTCCCCATTCATTAAAAAAAACATCATCATTTATCTTTGAAGCAATGAAAGAAAGGCCATTTAAGATAGCTCGTCTGCGCGAGCTGAACGCAAGTGAGAAGTCAGAACTCTTGGATGTGTTTGAGTTCTTTACTGGGGAGGAACATCGTGGAATTTTGCAGAAGTTAAGCACAGATGATATCCAAGAGAAAACTCTAGCATCAGCACCAAAGAGATTGCATGAACGTATAATCCTGTTTTTTAATGACATCATCGAGTTCTTGTCATCCACTTCTATTGATCTAACACTCCATATACAATTGAATATTTGCTCAATCACACTCTCTTCAAAATTTGAATCTATCAGCTTAGGAAGCTCAATGAAGAATGTTTCATATTCATTTCTTGTCCATGACTTGTGACAAATTTCAGAATACGTTCTACCGGCTATTTTTTCTAAATCCCCAAAGTGAACTGGTGTCGTTTTTAGGAAAAGTTCCACCATTGGTAAATATTCTAAATTAATTATCAAAGTGTCTAGTACGAACTGGCTGAGCTCTTGATCGAGATTTTGAATCGTTGTCTTCGTAAATTCACTGCACAACAAGATACACTTCTCAATTATCTTTGGAAAATTGTGTTGTAGATTATTGCAACAATATTTAAGCGTAGCACTTCGAACCTTTTCGTTCAAATGATCATTCGTGTAGAGTAGCTGCAAGGGTTCGCATCTGTGCGCGCCATCGTCATTTTTCAATTGTTTCAAGGACTCATGAAGCGAGCATTCGAACTGTTCCTGCCATATTTCAAAGAATAGAAAAGAGATTTCTTTCATTATTTTTCTGCGCAAGCAATTGACATAGTTTTGTAACAACCTTTTCCTTAGAGCAGTATCATTTGTCTCATGAACGCTCAAAACTTCTTGAGGTACAAAAGGTAAAACTTCATCAAGGAAAATCTTCAAAAAACTCTCAAAAGTTTTCTGAATCGAATTTTGTGTGTATTCCTTCAATCCTCCCATGCAAATTGCTAGGAAATAATATTTGACAATTCTCTCCTTGGATCTTGAGATTTCAAAGAAGATTTGTGCAATTTTTGTAGGTTTTGCACCAAACACAAGTCCAAATTCAATGCACGCATCAAGGCATAAGAAAGTATTGGAATTAAGAGCTGGCAATTTTTCATAGGCATAAGAAACTCTCTCTGAGAGGAATAGTTCATCAAATGCACAATGATACATTTTGGATTTTATAACTCTACTGAAGAGTATCATATCATACACCAATTTTCCCAAGAAATGTTCATGACAACATGAAAAATGAAACAGTCCTCGAAGCAGAAATCTGCAATCAGTCATTGTTTTGATAAGTAATGTGCGTACTCTATGATAATCTTGAGCATTATCATGGAATGGATAAGAAGAATCGGTGCATAGAATATCTATTAGTTCCCTTAGACTCGATTCATGGATATTCTGACTTTTTGAATATACAAGCACACTACAATTCTTGCAAAATTCGTCATATAATTTGGCATTATTTGCAGTTAAATAATCCAGCGAAGTAAGCTCTCTGAGTCTCAGGAGAATCAGATTTTCCTCAAATTTAGAAGATTTTGGCTCCCTCAAATTATTTACGATGAAAAATCTTTTCTTTTCGTGATGGAAATTTTCAGCCATAAGATATTGTAAAAGAAGGGTACGAAATCCATCATCGATTTTCCTTTCATCACATACATGTATTACAGTTGAAGCAGAACCAGTCGCGTCATTGTGCATCTTCTTCGACTCAAAAGTGCTTTTCGAAGTAAAGCTAGGTGTATCAATTAGCTCAAGACCATTTATAAACAAATTGCTTGGGTACTGAATCACAATGTATCGAATAATATGACTGAATTTATTGTCACAGCAGGTGTTATGAAATATAAAACTCTTGATCTGCTTGACTTGTTCTTCAAACGTGGAATAATTCCTGGGTATAAATGATATACATGTTCCAAGAAAATTTATTAAGTCCTTTGGGACACAAACATTTTCGAAATCTATTTCCTTGATATTTGTATTGGCATTCAAACCAAGTATTGATAAAGCTTTGCGCAAAAGCACACCAGTCATACTGCTCTTGTCAGGAGAATGCGTCTTCCTGTCCGAGCAAAAACTTGTTGGGAAATACGTGCCATTTTCTACCTCCATTCGACTGTTTTTTATCGAATCTTTCAAAAGGTCTAAAAGACTTTGAATTGTTTGAGCCTGATCAAAGACTAGAGTAACTCTTAACTCCGATCCATACACTATTCGGGAAGGAACTTTAGCAGCAGTTGATAGTTCAGTCTCGGGCAAAAGAAAGAAGCTACCATCTAATTGTGACGTTATTTCTGAGCTTGCCATGAAATATTTCCTAAGTATTGCATGTTTCATTTCGAGTTTAGAATACCTTAAAAAAATATTGGTTGTGAATTCTGAGAAGAAATTCTCTGGATCAGGAATAGAATATACTTCCAATGATTCATGTTTTCCGTTCCCGTACTCATTCAATATTTGATATTCTTCGTCACTTGGTTTAGACATGTTCAGGATTTTATTCACAATATGAGTTTTACCCGCCCCACTTCTACCAACTAATACTGTAATATTTTTTCCTCCCATGTGCTCTTTGAACTCCGTGGCTTTTTGTCTCATTTCATGGAATTTTTCACTAAAGATATTGTGTGTGTGAGCAGGAGAGCACGCAATGTTTTTACTAAGATTGAGCTGCAGCAAAGAAATGGATGCGCGTGTTAACTCAATTTCCCGTAACTTCTCTTTCATTTTCTTCGATTGAAAGTTTAAAGAAAATGAGTTATTGCGAGCTGACATTCCACATTACTCGATACTCTTGATGCACTTCATTTTCCCTTCTGATATCAAGTATCTTGTCATTTCGTCGACGAGAGCTCGCAAAGACGGAATCGCACTTTAACGTGCGATTTGTTGATATACTTATTTTTTAAGTTTTATGCATATTTGGAATTTTGGTGCAATTCAAATTATTTTGGTACCTGGTACTGTACTGTATATTAGCTATTTACGTTATTACTATTTTGGCAAGGATGAAATACTGCAGAAGTTATCATTTTACGTCACATATACTACTTGTACCTACGAAAACAAAAAAATAAAGAGAATGAAAGCTAACTTTGAACAATCTGCTAATAGTTCGACCACTAGACTTCATGAGCGGTTGTACGGCACAGGCTCTCTAAGTGAACGAAAAAATTACGGTTTACTGAAAATGAAAGCACAAAAACGTCATAAATCTATTAAAAGAAAGCACTGTGGAGACGGTGGAAGTTTTACACTTGCGTGCAGCACGACTTATAAAGTAATTGAAGAGTTGCTGAGTATTCCTATCAGGTTTTAGTACTATTGATTTATTGTCTGACCTCTTACGATATTTTGGAAGTAAATTGAGACTAACGCCCGCAAAAAACGGTTTCTGTAACGAAGTTTTTGAGGCAAGCGTCCAAAAAACAAAATTAATCCACGTATTTCAATATTGTTATCCAGGTGGAATGCGAAGACTGCACGAGAGCTATTGTTAAAGTATACAGTAATGCTTCGAAAATTCGTATGGAACCTGATGAGAGGTAAGAATAAAATATTGGAGCACTTTTGAAATATTGCATAAGCATTCTAATCAAAGAGGAAAGTTTGATGTATTACTCAGTAATATTGGGATTTCACCAAATGTAATAGCAATATCTGAGTCAGGTATAGCTCATGAGTTTATTATTGGTAATTCCATGGCAGAGAATGATATCCATTTCGATGATAAATTTTCAAAAAAACTGGCACAAATGTAAATTTCAGAATATAATTAAGAAAATGGATTAATTTTTTTGAAGTGTTAGCAAGCTCCATAGAGAGAATCGAATCAATTACGAAGGTATTTTTCGATATAAATATGCAACGCTCGGATCATATTTGTACCAGGATCGGAGAGATGCTTGGTCTGGAAATGGCTAGATCTTATGTTGCAGGAGATCGAGGGTTCGGCACAGGTGAAAGATTTTTTTTTTAATACTTCAGCCCATTTAGTTAAAGTAATAATTCAAAATCGGCAGGAACTTCCGTCCTTTGTAAACTACGAGGTTGGACATAAATTTACATTTTTTTTGATTTCATAAATTGTAATTAGATTCTTAGAGAGGAAGTTAGAAAAAATCGAGCTATTATAGAGGTTAAAATAAAATGACTATTTGGATGAAGGAATAAGCTTTCGAAAATTATAGGAAGCGGATTTTCCAATTTCTTTAACACATGGTGATCTGAAGCCTTCAAACATTATGATTTTAGCGGATAATTCGGTAAATCACATAACAAGCTAATGTAGAATACCGTTACTCACTCTCTGAATTAGCTCAAACTTATCGATCTCGAACTTTCTGGTTTCAATTATCGAGGATTTGACCTGATGAAATTATATAGAGCAGATCGCGCAGTCTTTTCTGTGAGAACTCTTCTTCAACACCATATTCCTATTGACTTCCCATGTAATGAGCAGGAAGAATCCTTCTTCAAATTTCTATATGAATATCATGCTGAGTTCAATCTCTTGAATAATAAAACGAAAAAAAACATTAGAGGTTTGATATACTTTACTAAGCAGTATGTTCTTCCAATAATTTTTTCTAGCTGAAGTTGAACAACTTGCCTTGGAGTGCCGAATATTTGAGCCATTGACTTGGCTGGAGGTGATTAATGCAAATATGAAAGAAACGACTATAACTTCAGTTATCGCGCAACGTAGGCAGCTATATTTTTTATCTTTCTAGTGTGTGCTTCAGACAAAATGGAAATCGAAACTAGACAAGGTATTTTCCATGCGCTTTCCTGTGTTCAAAGATTTAAGCCAATTTTTACAATAACTTGTGAACTTTGTTCAAATTTCAGCAAATCTGCTATTATTCAGTGAGCGGTGGCTAGCATACCAAGAATCTCGTTGGCTCCTTAATCATTGCACAAGTTGAGTCAATAAAAATGAGTGTTGTTGGTACGGTTGATAAACTCAATTAGGAAGATCAGAAAAAAGGAAGTTTGGAGACTACTGAGCTAGGAGCAAATAACATGCTGCTGTAGATGCTGTGCTGCTTGTTGTTCATAATAATCCAAATCAATATATGTGCATGAACTATACTTTCTTGATATATAAAGTGAATCTAGTTCGGTACTTCACAGGAGTTCATAATCAAGTACCTGTATTTACTTGAATAGTTTTTTATTTCTTGAGCAAAAAAGTGTCGATAGATACCGAGTTCTTTGTTAGTGTGACAGCATTTAAAAAAGTCTCTGTGAGTTCATGATTTTTTTTGCTTTTCGTGTTTTCGACTTTTCGTCCGTTTCTCGACTTTGTTTTTGTTTTTCTGTCAACTCAGCCACTGAAAATCCACGCATTCTTTTTCTTTCCCCTCCGGTCGTGTATTCGTATTGCAACTCTTTCTATTCTTTGCTTCATAAGTATTTGCTGTGTTGCAGTACTCGATTTTTTGGCTGTCTGAACTCTTCCTCGTACGCTTTTTCTCTATATCTCTATTATTATTAAGGTGTTCCGACCAGTCAATGTGATTTGTGTTTACTTTGTAATTCCACGTCAAGACAAGATTGGCAGAGAAGCAGGGACGCACGAGCAAGTTTTGCTATCGTATGCGGGAATAGCCCTATTCAAACCTCTGTTATTCTGAGAAAAAGTAAACGATGATTCATAGAGGTGTTCTTAATAGTTGCTGTGATCTATAACTTAATTTCTAAATTTCTGGAAATGGTGTTAAAAGCCAATACTTTGAAGGATCCATTCAGAAGTTCATGGAATAGTCGAACAATATTACTGCAGACAAGGGCTCGAAACTTTAAAACTACAAAAAGGCAATTTGTAAAAAAAAGTGCTTCGGTGAGCTTAGTAATCTCCGTATTAAATATTGATTTAGTTAGTGATCTTATTACGAAGTTGGATTTCACATCAAGCGAGGCACACCTTGCAACAGTATCTTTCATTTCTGGAGTTTTTACGGGACTAATTTCTCAATTTTCGTATGGGAGATCTGAAAAACTTCGTAGCAGTAGGGGGAAACTGCCTTCTTTTAGTTTAAATTCGAGTAACAGAGAATCTCTGGACTCACAGGCTTTTGTTGGGAGTGTTCTGACTCCAATTGATGGTAATTCTGTGGAGCAGGCAAATTGGTTCAATAAAATTGTCGCTGCAGCTTGGCCATATCTAGACGAGGCCACAAGTAATGCTATTACAAGGGCACTTGATCCAATCCTTAAAGCAACAAGACCGACATTCTTAACATCTCTAAGGTTTGAACGTTTCAGTTTCGGTTCAGTTCCTGCAATAATTCAAGGAGTTAAAGTTTATGATACACAAGATCGAGGCGCTGTTGAAATTGATCTCGAAATTTTCTGGGCAGGTGATCCTGATGTCGTACTTGGTATTAGAGCTGCCAATGATACCCTGAACGTTCCTGTCTCTCTCACTGAGCTACAGTGCGCATTTAAGTTACGTTTGATATTTGCACCTTTGATTGGTGTTTTTCCATGTTTTGGTGCTCTTACTATCGCTTTGGTAGAAGAGCCTAGTCTTGATTTTGACCTTCGTGTTGTTGGAGGAGATATCACCCTCGTTCCTGGTATCTCCCAGCCTTTGAGAACCTATATAAAAGCGCTGATAGGTTCGTACTTAGTCTGGCCTCGTTTCATAACAGTCCCAATGCCAGGCACAGGTTATGCTGTTCCTAAGACATCTTTCGAAAAAAGTGTTCCTGATGGTTCTCTTGAAATTACTCTGAATTCTAGAAATGGAGAATATATCGGAGATGAAATAGGATGTCAAGTCAGCTGGCAAACAAATAATATAATTGAGAACTTGGAGGAAAGTCGTTTCAGGACTTTGATTGAGCCCACGGAGAGTTCATCTATACAAATTTCTGTTCAAGATGTATTGAACCAATCATTGATTTTGAACTGGTATTCTCGGAACTCCCTAGAAGCCAGCCACGTAGTCGGACAAGCATGCATTCCACTCCATGAGCTTTTGAAAAATGTGTCTGGAAACCTTATAAGGGAAAGTTCAAATATTGATCTTGGAGATTTTGTTATTGAGTTTGAAAATATAACGAAAAAAAATGGAGCTTCTCACGACAAAAGTATCAATGAAGTAGTGAGCAATTTCTCTAGGGTTCGTAATCGATTTACAAAAATTTTACCAGATGTAAAAGAAATCAGAACCCCAGCAGTAAATCCTACTTCTGACAGTAAAATTATTCAAGTCAGAATTCTATACTTTCCTACCAGTGGTACTGTAAATAACAAGTAAATACAACATAAGCCTATAGTGCATCTAAAGTCCGTGATAGATTATTTCTATATTTATACTCTGTTTTATTCAAAAATCTTCGCTTACGCGTAAGTATGCATTTTTAGAAAGATGGAATTTATGTCTTTCTGATATTTACTTAACTTCACTTGCCGCCTGAACATATCTCTCAAGTTCATTAAAGTTCAGATACTTATACGTTTCATCTGCGACAGTATCTAACATTTTAGTGTACTTCAAATACTCCGATGGAGTAGGAATACGGCCCGTCATGGCACACACTGCAGCAAGTTCCGCGGAAGCCAGATAAACATTAGCACCCTTTCCTAATCTATTCGGGAAATTTCTAGTTGATGTAGAGACAACTGTGCTCTTCTCAGCCACTCGGGCTTGGTTGCCCATGCAGAGAGAACAGCCAGGCATTTCCGTCCGAGCTCCAACAGCGCCAAAAATACTATAGTAGCCTTCGTTTGTTAGCTGCTCTTCATCCATTTTTGTCGGAGGAGCAATCCACAATCTAGTTGGGAGCCCTTCCTGTTGATTTTTTTCAAGTAAATTACCTGCAGCGCGGAAATGGCCGATATTTGTCATACATGATCCAATAAAGACTTCGTCAATTTTATCACCCATGACATCACTTAAAATGCGAGCATCATCTGGATCATTGGGTGCACAAAGTATAGGTTCTTTTATTTCATTCATATCGATATCAATCGTTGCGGCATACTCCGCACTGGTATCTGCTTCAAGAAGAGTGGGATTCATGAGCCAGCTTTCCATTGCTTTGATTCGACGTTCAATTGTTCGCCGGTCACCGTAGGAATTGCCAATCATCCACTTCAGCATCACGATATTCGAATTTAGGTATTCGATTATTGGTTCTTTATTCAGCTTAATCGTGCAACCAGCAGCAGAGCGCTCCGCGCTTGCATCTGAAAGTTCGAAAGCTTGCTCGCATTTTAAATTTTCCAATCCTTCAATTTCTAGGATTCTTCCACTAAATATATTCTTTTTTCCCTCTTTCGCAACTGTAAGTAAACCCTGGCGTATTGCATGAAGGGGAATAGCGTGAACCAAATCACGAAGCGTTATACCAGGTTGCATGGTTCCCTTAAATCGAACTCTCACACTTTCAGGCATATCTAATGGAATCACTCCAGTAGCTGCACCAAATGCGACTAAACCTGATCCGGCTGGGAACGATATTCCAATAGGAAATCGAGTATGCGAATCTCCACCAGTACCAACGGTATCTGGAAGAAGCATTCGATTCAACCAGCTATGAATCACGCCGTCCCCAGGGCGGAGTGATACACCACCACGATTGCGGATAAAGTCCGGAAGAGAGTGGTGAGTTAAAATATCAACAGGTTTGGGATATGCTGCAGTATGACAAAAGGACTGCATCACTAAATCTGCACTAAACCCAAGACAAGCTAGATCTTTGAGTTCGTCTCTTGTCATCGGACCTGTTGTGTCTTGACTTCCAACTGTGGTCATTTTTGGCTCGCAATACGTACCAGGTGAAACTCCTGTGTCTAAACCACACGCCTTCCCAACCATTTTTTGGGCAAGAGTAAACCCTTGAGCAACGTGTGTGGCTACACTAGGTCGACGAAACACTGCTGAAGGTGCCAAACCTAATGATGTACGGGCTCGATCTGTGAGTCCTCGCCCGATTATCAGTGGAATTCTTCCTCCAGCTTGAACCTCATCGAATAAAACTTCAGTCTTGATGACAAAGTTACTCAATTCTTCTCCGGTTTCATGAGATTTTACGATCCCTGTATACGGATATATATCAATTATATTACCCATTTGAATTCCTGATACATCCATCTCAAGCGGTAACGCACCACTATCTTCCATTGTGTTGAAGAATATGGGTGCTATTTTTGAACCTAAACAAACACCTCCTGTTCTTTTGTTGGGAACAAATGGTATATCCTTACCCATATACCAAAGTATTGAATTCGTCGCTGATTTACGAGAAGAACCAGTGCCCACGACATCACCAACATATGCCAGTGGAAAGCCCTTTTCCTTCAACTCAAGAATTTGCTGTGGAGCATTATCAATCCCATCCCTCGGATTTTTCAACATAGCAAGTGCATGAAGAGGAATATCCGGTCGACTCCAAGCATCAGGAGCTGGAGAAAGATCGTCAGTATTAGTTTCACCAGATACTTTGAAAACTGTAACTGTAATTTTCTCTGGAACCTTATCTCTGCTCATGAACCACTCCGCGTCCGCCCAAGACTTCAAAACTTGCGCAGCGTATGGATTTCCATTTCTTGCTTTCTCTTCAACATCATGGAATGAGTCAAACATCAACAAGGTATGAGATAATGCTATAACGGCCATCGGTGCAAGTGAGTCATCATCTAACGACGATATTAAAGGCGCAATGTTATATCCTCCCTGCATTGTTCCAAGTATTTGAACAGCCTTTTTACGATCTATCAGTGGGCTGGAAACTTTTCCCTCAAGCAAAGATGCTAACCAAGTTGCCTTAACGTATGCTGCCTCGTCTACACCGGGCGGAACTCTGTTTTCAAACAGATCTAACAAGAATTCAGCGTGATTGTTAGGTGGAGACTCCAAGAGTTGGGTTAATGAAGCAACTTGTGTTGCTCCGAGTGGCTTTGGAGCAATTTTAAGAGCGGCCCTCTCTTGAACATGCACTTCATAATCATGAATGAAGGTATTCGCTGTATCAGTTGTCAACGGTCGAATGGGGAAAGCAGAAGGATTTCTATGGAACGGTGGTTTGTTCTCATAGCTGGTACCACGGGTGTACTTCTTCCCAGTGAGAACGCCAGAAGAAACATCGTTTGTTACAACCGGATCACCCAATAGGAAACTGCACAAGTTCGAGCGTGCTGAGGCATATCGGCGATTGCGTCCCCGAAGGAACGTTGAAAGCATGGATGGATAATGCAGATATCTAAGTATTGAGACGTATAGTAGTGTGCTAAACGCAGTAACTCTTTTTTCGTTGTTTTCTCTTGTTTTCTCACACACGGTTTGCAGAGGGAGGAATGCAGTTTGAGAGTTTGTCGATGAACGTCTTATGGCAAAGGCATACATATTCCTTTCTGCCTATATGGGCCCAAAACAGGGCCCAGTTCCCGGTGTTCCCTTTTTCAGATTTTCAGATTTTTTTCAAATGTCCAAGCAGACAAGGAACTGGGCTGGTGAAACTTGCCCCATAAGAAAATAGCGCATAACAGAGACGTTTTCTTAGGATAAAGATTAGTTCTTCGAACTCAGAGCTAATCTGCGGGTTCGATGGGAAAGAAAATCACTGAAAACGACAGAGTATTTTAACCCCGCCCGCGCTTTAAGAGTCATCTTACATATATTCTATAATCACATTATAACTGTATATCTGACTGAAAGTATTGAAGTATTGTTATGCGCACACACTATGAAATCCTTGAAGTTACCAGCAGTGCTTCACGAGCAGAGATCCGTAGAGCTTTTAGGAGAAAGCTCCTGTGCTATCATCCTGACAAAAGAATTTCTTATGAAAACAATGCATTCAGCGAAATTCAAGTAGCATGGAATGTGTTAAAGAATGTGGAACTTCGGAGTTTATATGATGAGTCACTTCGACTAAAGCAGTGTCATGAGAACGATGTCATACACGAAGAGATAAAAGTGTCAGATATGGAATATGTACCAGTAGATGAATATACTAAAGGTTTCACGTATAAGTGTAGATGCAGTGGAGAATATCAACTTGAGTATGCTGACGCTGAATTATTGCAGTCGGGGCAAGTGAAGAACATGGTGATTTCTTGCAACTATTGTAGTAGTTGTCTACAGGTTTCACTGTAAAGCTTCGCGCAAAATATTTCACAGAAAAAAATTGAGCAAAACCTACCTATTCTAACGCCTCTCTGCACACCATTTATTCCTCGTATCTATTCAGCACTACACTTAACACTAACACGAAATTCTTCCAACTTTTTCTTAAATTGGTACATATTATGTTCAGCTAACAGTATCAAAGCGGAAATTTCGTGAACTCCTAATAAGTGATGAATATATGAGCGAGAATGATGCTTGCATGTATTACACGAACACTTTTCACAAATTGGAGAAAAGTCTCTATGAAAGTTTTTCGCCCATAAGTTGAGCTTTTCGTGATCATCGTTTTGGTTTTCCTCATTTCCCAAGTTTCTGCTGGAGAATGTTACTGCATGTCCAGAAGCTGATAATGAGTAAGGCCAATCTGTAAAGTAAACTTCATCCTCAAAAATATTTATTTGTAGAGGTCTAGGTATCCTAAATTGACTAAGTGAGATCATTTGCGCGGATGGGAGAGCGTCCAAGAACGCTTCCACGGAAAAATGATCGTATATTTCCAAAATAACATCGAACTTGTAGCCTGAAAAGCGAAATGCAATGAACTTTTGTAGTGCTGTCTTAATTGTACAAACTCGAGAAACTTCGATATTATGAACGGTCCTTCGCTTTTCAAATGTACCTTGGATATATTCAGTGGGATTATCATTTTCAACCATTTCGTCCTTCTGCAATAAAGTGAATATTCATTTGCTATCCTTTCTTTCAATTTGCAAAACACGGCCTCGTTCGCGGGCGCGAGTGCTTTTTGAAGATTACCTCGCCAACTAAATTTATCGAGTTAAGTGTGGAGAATAAAATTCCTTGCAATATGCATACGAGAGACGGATGTAGTCATATCATGTGAAAATGCTGGATTAAACGAAAAGAATGAAAGAGAGGTATGGTACCATATATATTTATTTAGGGTTATATAAATGATTGCACACAAACCTCCCTTTTTTGCTTCAAAGTTTGCGCCGGAGATGTTAGTTATTTCGATTCAACCAGCCATTTCTCATTGTAACTTTAGATGTAAGCGTCTCAATAATTTTCAACGACACTCTTCCAGACAGTTGATCAGGGCTTGTAAGCCTTGCACAAACTTAAACTCAGTTGAGGAACACGAGTTGCCGGAAAATCTATTCAACATAGTCAAATCATTTCAGCTCGTGAGAATATAGCTTTCTATCTTTTTTCTTCGTGTTGAACCCGTATTTCAAGGTAAAGGACCCAACTCAACGTTATAAGCAGCTCCTCTTCTACGCCCAGAAGTTGAAGGGGTTCCCCGAGGTTTTCAAATCCTATTTACGTAAAAGTTTTCTTGAAGGCCTATTTTTCCTGAAGGAACAAAAAATTGATCAAAATAAAGTTCCAGGTTGCACCTCCCAGGTAAGTTGTGTAAGTATAATAAGCAACATCTGCTTGAAATTAAATTATCAGGTTTGGATTCTCTCGGAATTTAAAGAGGGAAAATTTTACTTTCTGGCTGATTCGGATTCACAACTGACTAAAGGTCTGGCTGGGTTGCTCGTTGAGGGGTTACGAGGTTCTAGTAAGGAAGAGATCTTGAACGTACCTCCTGAGTTTATTGAGAAACTTGGTTTGAAACAAACTCTTACGCCTTCACGGACGAATGGATTTCTCAATATGCTTAAATTAGTTAAGCAGAGGGTATCTGAGCAGAGCTCTGAAAATTCGAAAAACACATAGTGAGTTTAAACTAAGAGTTTTTGTTCAATATTCTGAGGTGTACTTGTTTTACTTTTCACTTGAAAACTCTGCGTCAATCACATCATCAGCAGCAGAACCAGGATCTGAACTGGTCTTTTCTTCTGATCCTGCAGAGGGTTGCGGAGATCCCTGATATATCGCTTGCCCCATCTCCATGACCTCTTTTTGAAGGGCTTCTTGGGCCTCCTTCATCTGCGCAATATCGCCACCTTCAACTGCTGACTTCAACTCGGTCAGCTTTTGATTTACTTTCTCTTTGACATCCTCTGGAACTTTATCACCAAGTTCAGTGAGCTGTTTCTCAGTCTGATATGCCATCGAATCCGCACTGTTTCGGACATCAACATCTTCGCGCTTTTTCTTATCCTCTTCGGAAAATTTTTCAGCTTCATTCACCATGCGGTCCACTTCGTCTGAAGATAAAGTCGAAGCTCCTGTGATTTTAATATCTTGCTTTTTTCCAGTGCCTTTATCACAAGCTTCGACAGAAAGAATTCCGTTCGCATCTATATCGAACTTGACTTCAATCTGCGGAACTCCACGGGGAGCGGATGGTATTCCATCCAAACGAAAGTTGCCAAGACTTTTATTATCTTTCACAAACTCTCTTTCACCTTGCAAAACGTTAATTTCTACACTGGTTTGGCCATCAGCAGCGGTGGAGAAAACTTCAGATTTCGAAGTAGGTAATGTTGTGTTTCGAGGAATGAGCTTCGTCATAACACCCCCAAGTGTTTCAAGTCCAAGTGAAAGCGGAGTGACGTCAAGAAGAACTATGTCAGAAACTTCACCAGCGAGCACGCCACCTTGAACTGCAGCCCCTAAGGCAACAACTTCGTCTGGATTCACACTCATATTTGGATCTTTTCCAGTCAATTTTTTTACCAACTCACGAACTGCCGGTATGCGGGTAGAACCTCCTACCAAGATAACCTCATTCACTTCAGAGAGACTCAATTTTGCGTCTTTTAACGCTTGCTCAACAGGTTGCTGGCAACGAGTGATGAGGTCTTCACACAATTGTTCGAACTTACTTCTCGATAGTTGGGTATCGATGTGCTTTGGACCGTCAGCAGTCGCGGTGATGAATGGAAGAGAAATCGAAGCACTAGCAGTAGTAGAAAGTTCCATCTTTGCCTTCTCAGCGGCTTCGGTCAAGCGCTGCAAGGCCTGTTTGTCTTTGATGAGATCGATTCCTTCAGATTTCTTAAAATCTCCTGCAAGCCACTCAACAATTCGTTTATCAAAATCATCACCGCCAAGGTGCGTATCGCCCGAAGTTGAGAGAACCTCAAACACGCCATCGCCAACTTCAAGGATGGAAACATCAAAGGTACCTCCTCCGAGATCAAAAATTAAAATGGTTTCATTGGCTTTTCTCTCAAAACCATATGCAAGCGAAGCAGCAGTCGGTTCATTGATGATACGCAAAACATCAATACCAGCAATCTGCCCGGCATCTTTTGTGGCTTGTCTCTGACTATCGTTGAAATACGCAGGAACTGTAATCACAGCCTTAGTCACTGAGTCTCCAAGAAAGGATGAAGCATCGTCGCAAAGTTTGCGCAAGACCTGGGCCGAGATCTCTTCCGCTGCAAATTGCTTACCCAAAGCTGGGCAGTCTAATTTCACGTTTCCAGCGCTGTTCACAGCAGTGTATGGTATTTCTTTGGCCTCATTCGAAATTTCATCGTGGCGTCTACCAATGAAACGCTTTACAGAGTAAAAAGTGTTCTCTGGGTTTACAACTCCCTGGCGCTTTGCGATTTGACCTACTAACCGATCACCGGCCTTAGTATAGGCAACTACGGAAGGAGTCGTTCTCCCTCCCTCGGCGTTCGTGACAATAGTAGGAGCACCGCCCTCCATAGCAGCAACCTAGAAATAAAATGAATGAATTTTAACGATGATAGTAAAAGTAAAACAAAACAAATTGGTGGAAAGAAAAAGAAAAAGGGGAGAATTTGCAGTCGAATTTGCCAACTTTAAAATTAACGCACCGCTGAGTTTGTCGTCCCGAGATCGATTCCAACTACTTTTTCCGCACGAACTACCGTATTCCTTCTCGTTACTTTTGAATCGGAGAAACTTAATCGCGCTTTTAAGGCTCGCGTACTGCCTTGGAACTGACTTTCACGAAAATTCAAGGCGGATTTCTTCGGACTAAGGAACAGAGCCTTTCGCCCATGTCCTAAAGAATGCGAACCGCGCACAGATGCACAAATTTTACTTGGTTTGATAGCACTCATGGTACTCATATTTTTCAACGTTATGTTTACGTCTCGCAACAATGAGGAATCGAAGAGTTTCGAAGTGATTTTCTTTTCTTTTTTTGGCGGCGTTCTTCGATGACGTACATTTCTGTACATTTCTTACATTTAGGGTTTGGAATGAAATCCCATGTTGATAATTATTCAGAGCCTTGATATCAACATCCCAAGCTTTCGGGGCCCTTACAAAGAGTGAAGAATAGAGGCCCCACACCTAATGCATGTGAAGCGCTTCCTCATTTAGGATTGATGGTCTTATATCTTTTGTGCAACCAAAGCAGAATGATCTTCCTTTAAATAGCAAGTCCTTGTAGTAAAACTGTGTCACTGTAGAATAGACGAGAAAAAAAATAGCTTAAAATACAAAATAAAAGCTTAGAAGAATGGGTGGATCAAACAATACGAGTCGTGCCTGTAATATCAACGAAAAAAATGCATATGATAGATCTGTATTGCACAAGGCTGCATATTATAGCGGTTCTGCAACTTTACTCGAAAATTTAATCACGCAAGGAGCTGATGTAAATGCACGGGATAAGGGGGCGTGGACACCCTTACACTTAGCAGCAAAAAATGGTCACGTAGAGGCTTTACAAATTTTATTGGAAAATGGGGCAAACATGCATGTCAAGGATATTAAGCACGGGTGGACACCATTGCACATCGCAATCGTTTCCAAGCAGTACGAATCTGCAAAATTTTTGATAAGAGCCGGTAGCTCCGTAAGTGAATGCGATAAGTGGGGGAACTCAGCACAAAAACTTTTTGAGCTTAGTGGTATATAAGAGTAAACAGTTGAAGTTGTTGTCGTCGAAAGACTTCTGTTAACAAAGCCGATCGCAAATATTTTTGGTCGATTCTTTGTGTTCACTCATCTAGTTTGACAAGACTTTCGCAAAAGTTTCAACATCAAACCTTCTAAGATCTGTATAAGTTTGGCCGCAGCCTAAGAATATTATCGGTATATTATTTGAATATACCATAGATATAGCTGCCCCAATTTTGTCCCCAACAGTATCGAACTTGGATAATATAATGCCATCAACTGCAGTATGTTTGCGCTCATCTATTAAATCAAGAAGTCGCTGGTTAAAAGTCTTCAGTTGCTCAGAAGCCTCATTCCCAACTAAAGCTTCTCCTACAAAGAGTGTTAAATTTGGTTTATTTAGATTGATCAACTTCGACAGAGCTCTCATCAAAGGTTCATTATCTTGCATGCGTCCAGCAGTATCAATCAATAGCACATCCATTTTCAGACGATTGGCATGTTTAACAGCTTCGTAAGCAACAACTGCAGGATCTTTTTCATAACCACGCTCATAAAGAGGTATACCTAACCTCTGGCAATGTGTTCTGAGCTGCTCTACAGCTCCGGCCCGGAAAGTGTCACAAGCTGCAACCATTGGCGAAAGTTCGTTCTTCTGAATCCAGTAAGCGACTTTAGACAAGCTCGTACTTTTTCCGACACCATTAACTCCTACAAAAAGTATGATATAAACTTGTTTCTTAAAGCGCGACTCTTGTATTTCTCTCAGAACATCTACCTGCCGTAGTGGAGACAGTATCTGTACTAGATTATCAACAACCACTTGGTCCAGAATTTTAGAAACTTGAGATAACGACGTAATTGTATTATTCAATAATTGAATTGAAGCACTTTTGCAAATGTTTTCAGCAATTGTTTCAGCAACATTTTTATTTACCAACTTTAGTTTAAACTCTTCTATAACAGGCTTGAAATCTGATTCCGATAATTTAACTTTACCTATCAACTTCTTCGCAAGTTTTCCTTGAAGAATTTCGGTTACCCAAATGCTAGGGCTGTTATCTTTTCCTTTGCTCATCTCAGAGTTTTCGAAATCTATTCCATACTCGCGAGAAAATTTCCCTTTTGAACGGTCACTCGAGAAGTCAAGCCTATTCTGAGTTAAGTCATCAACTCCAGTACCAGAAGAGTTAATATTAACTCTATCTTTATGTGCTTCATCTGCAAATTGATTTATGCACCTCAAGCGAATCTTTTCAAAAATCCCGTCAAATACACTAGCAAAAGTAGAAGTAGATTGGCTATTTTCTAATAAAACATCCACACAGGCACATCGAACTTGAACAAGAAAGTCATGGAGATACGGGACGGTCAAGGATTTTTGATTTGAAACCAGAAATACCAGTTCAAGCTCGTCATAAGTTATCCAACTAAATGAGAGAGAGCTTGAGACCGGAGCGTAACTTGAAAGTTGATCTCCACTTTTCTTCCTTAGAAGACGGTCTTTAATAAAAACATTAAACGAAAATTGTTTATCACTTTCTTCGTTGGTAGTCCAACGGAATAAAATTTCACCACCTCGGTGCAAAATGAAGAAAGTTTCTATCACCATCTATCCTACTTAGTGAATCACTACGTGTCAAGTATCAAATTCAACACGGGTGCATGTATTCATTTTATTTAGGGTTTGTGTTTAAAGGAAAACAGACAGTGAGCACAACTACTAGTAGTCTTTCTTTTGACCTTACAAAATGTACATTTATGGATACATGGATACAAACTTAAATATCAACTTTTTCCTTTTGTAAATTATCTCCAATTTCCTGAGCGCGATCGTACAAACTCACCATTTGTGCTAATTTCGATGCTTCTGGAACTAAACTTGAAAAAAATTGAGGAGAACCGATTCGCCACGTCCAATTTCCATCTGCTACACCAGGTGTGTTCATCCGAGCTTCGTTTCCAAGACTTAGGATATCTTGCATGGGGATTATGCAAGTTTTACTAACAGAAGCCATTGCGCAGCCGACGAGATCCCACGCACAATTTGATGAGGTCACGTGTGCATAATTTTTCAATTTCTTCCGGATAAACTCACTTTGATTCAAATACCATCCCTGTGAGGTTTCATTATCATGGGTTCCAGTATAACACACAGAATTTTCATAATGATTATGTGGCAGATGTGGGTTTTTCCCGTCGGAACCCCACGCAAACTGCAGAATCACCATCCCGGGAGCATTTATACTTTCTCTTAGTTCAGTAACGTCCGCAGTTATAACACCCAGATCCTCTGCTATGATAGTAGAGTTACCGACGGCTGACTTAATGCCGTGAAAGAATTCTATACCTGGTCCATTGTACCATGCGCCGGTTTTCGCCGTTTTTTCGCCAGCTTGCACTGCCCAATAAGCTGAAAATGCCCTGAAATGGTCTATTCGAATTTCATCATGAAGTTCAAGCGCCCTTTTTATTCTACTGCACCACCACGCATATTTTTCCTCTTTATGCATTGTCCAGCTGTATAACGGATTGCCCCACAGCTGACCATCATCACTAAACGCATCTGGTGGAGTGCCGGCAATCATTTTTGGCTTCTTATCAGGGCCCAGTTGAAATAAATGTGGATGTGCCCAGACGTCTGCTGAGTGTCCCCCCACATAAATGGGCATATCTCCAATGATAGAGATTCCCTTCGAATTCGCGTATTTTTTCAATGAAAGCCATTGTCTGTGCCAAAAGAATTGAACAGCACAGAATTCATCCAGCTGATATGAATATTTTTCACTGACTTGCAATAACTCACTTTTCTCTCTATCACGTAAACCAACAGGCCAGTCCCACCAGTCAATCCCACGTAGCTCTGGGATTTTCTCAATCACGTCGAACAAAGCTGCATCTTTCAGCCACAACTTTACATCAGGGCGCTCACAAAATACCTCATATTCACGTCGTAATTTGTCACTGTTATTTCTATTTAATATATTTCTTGCTGCCTTGTAAAGTAAGGGCTCAATAACTTCTGAAGCACTTTGAAAGTTAACATGATTGTTTTGTACAGAGCTTGTTGGAAGATCAGTGGAGCTCAATAAGCCATCATTTACGAGTAAATCCAAAGAAATCATTAAGGTATTACCACAACGTGCGTCACGACCACTGTATGGAGACCAAAAATCATCTCGTATACCCGGTATGGGACGACCTGGTGGAACCAGTGGTAGAACTTGCCAAACTTGCATTTTCGCACTTTCAAGCCAGTCTATAAAAGCATATGCTTCAGGTCCAAGATCACCGGTTGAATAGGGTCCCGGGAGTGAAGTTGGATGCAATAATATCCCACAACGACGCGGATGTCGCGAAGGCGGGAATTTAGTTCCATAACTTTTATCTGCCGGCACGTCTACTTGTAGTGCCTTTAATTTTCGTAACCGATGAGAAGGCTTCACGTGTTTCCTTACGTTTATTGCGAAGCCTTTATAACAAATGAAAGATAAAGACATGATGCCGTATGTGCGATAAAATATGCGCCGTGCGTTTTCGTGGTTTACGTGTATTCTTGCGTAAAGGAAAGAGTAAACGCTGCTAAAGAAGCAAGGAGAGAGGTACGAAAATTTTTTTAATTTTTACGCGCTCAGAAAAAATATATAAATATTTCTGTATCACCCACCAACAGTATATAGATATCAGAAAGCATTTTTAAATCTTCAAAAGTTATAACAGTACAGCACATTTCAATCACTTCCAACTTTTGAAGCAATGTCTAATGAACATGATGAGTGAGTTTATTCTAACATAGTTTTCTTAAACGTTTTAAACTAAAATTCTGTCGTGAAGTTATGACTACCTATTCAAAATTGTTTTGATAGGGGATTCTGGAGTAGGCAAATCGAACATTCTATCTAGATTCACTAGAAACGAATTTTCAGTTGAATCAAAGTCAACAATTGGTGTAGAATTTGCAACTAGGAGTATAGAGGTACAATTACATCTTCGATCAAACTAAGCTAAGTAAGCAATATAATTAGATCGAGAAAAAAGTAGTGAAAGCTCAAATATGGGACACAGCTGGACAGGAGCGGTATAGAGCAATTACGAGCGCATATTACAGGGGAGCTGTGGGCGCGCTTCTCGTTTATGACGTTACAAAGAAAGGTACGGCAATTACCAAGGAAATCAAACTTATATCATATTCATTAGAAACTTTTGCTGATGTTGAAAAATGGCTGGCAGAATTGCGGGATCACGCTGACTCTAAAATTGTTATAATGCTGACTGGAAACAAGTGTGATCTTCAGCATTTACGTTCTGTGACTACCCAGGATGCCGAAATATATGCTGCAAAAGAAGGTACTTTTTCAAATGTTTCAATCTCGATTCACACTGTAATACTTTATAGACTTACTATTTTTGGAAACATCAGCTCTCAATTCTGTAAACATCGACGCAGCTTTTCAAAAAGTTCTGAGTGTTATTCATGAGGTGAAAAGGTTTTATGGAGGGATTTTTCATGTTTTTATTGAGCAATTTGGCTGCAGCGTTCACAGACACTAGAACCAATACAGAACAAGCAAGCTTCGGAAAATTTGGTTGAAATTGAGAAGTCGAAAGCCGTAGCGAGAGAAAAATGCTGCAGTTAAAACGATTTGCTTCTTGTGCCTGACATGTATAAATGTAACCACCTAAGATACTTTTGTCTCCACTTTATCGGAGAGTTTATGAGTTCCTAAACATTATGAACAAAAGTGGATAATGAACTAAGGTGATATTATGATCCTGTACGTATCTAGGTACCAACTGTAGTATTTTCATTTCATAAGAAGACTCGAGGTTCACTATCATACAAATATTCTGACATTCGGTACCTTCGCCACAAGTAGAACATAACTTAGAATATCCAGTTGTAAATGTAAAAGGAAAGTTCTAGCTCGCCTCATAAGTAAATATCATCACCACAGTTGCTTTGAGTAACTGTGTAGATCATGAACTCCACCTTCAAGCTGAGCAGAGTTCGTGCGAGTCTCTACACGCATGTCACCAGAGTTACGCAAAATGTTGGCTTTTTCTAAGCTGTTTGCACCAAGATCCTGAAATCCCTGTTTAACAGCGTGCGTGAGATAAGGAACCATGCGTAGAACCGATCCTTTGTCTTTTACTGTGCCCGAAACACCTTGCGCTATCTTTAAGTGTGCGCTGCTACTTAAATAGCGCGAATCGCTTCCTTTCAACATTGCTTCTAAACTTCCCATCCCTCTGTATTTCTTCAATCGAACTCCATCTTGAAAAAAGTATTCACCTGGTGCCTCAGTAGTTCCAGCGAACATCGATCCACACATGACAGCACTAGCTCCAAGTGCCAAAGCTTTCACAATGTGGCCACTATTTTGAATACCACCATCTGCAATAACTGGAATATTACATTTAGACGCCAAATTCGCCACCTTAAACACAGCTGTAGCTTGTCCCCTTCCTACTGCACATACTTCCTGCGTTGTACAAATACTACCTGAACCCATTCCGACGCGAAGACTGTCTGCACCAGCTTTGATTAAATGAGCAGCTTGGACCTGTGTTACGACATTTCCGGCAATAATATCTACTTCTGGAATTACCTTCTTCAGATACTGAAGCATTTCTAGCTGATAGACAGAGTCACCCTGAGAAGAGTCCAGAATGATGGCATCAACACCAGCTTCAGCCAAGGCAATTGCACGTTCACGGTCACTTTCGCGCGTTCCGATGGCAGCGCCGCATAGTAACTTTCCTGATCGATCAGTAGATGGTACACCAGGTGAGGGGTTGATTAATTTCTTTTTCAATGTAGAGCCAGTAACTACTGCAATGAGCTCTCCTGAGTCATTCAGGATAGGAAGTTTTCCTTTCTTACTCTCAATCAAAACTTTTTCAAAACTTTCGGAATCCTCCATTAACTCAGCAGTTACTAAATCGCAAACGCTAGTCATGACACTACCGAGTTCCAACGATCGGTCTTTCAGTAATTCATGGTCGGTTGCAGTAACCAACCCCAATAACTTCGAGCCAATACAGTCCGCTTCACAAATACAAGCAAAAGTATGTTTTGATCTTTCTCGTATTTGATCAAATTCAAACAGAGTAGAACTGGGCTGAAGAATCAAGGGGTCAGTAAGAAAATCCGCTCTGTGCTTTTTCACACATCTTGCATGGAAGACTTGCTCTTCTATCTTTGAGTTGTAGTGTAAAAATCCAATCCCTCCGAGCTTTGCCATAGCAATTGCCATATTCGATTCAGTCACAGTGTCCATGGGCGAACTCACAATCGGTGTTCGTATTGCAATATTCTTCGTTACGTTTGTTCCCAGTTTCACCTCATCCGCGGCGAAATTTATGTATCCGGGATGGAAGATGATATCATCATAAGTGTAACAGGTTCCTTGATCGAGAAGTTGTGGGACCCGAAGTCCGTCAACCAGGTCAAGTTCCATATCATGAATTGACGGGGGGAGCATGTTGATATTGCACACGAAGGTAAAACGCGATAACTGTCTAGTAGGTTGCGATATGCTTTTTTTTTCCTGAATGACTAAGCGTATCTAATCGCGTAAAAGAGTCAAATAATTTGAAAACTTCGCGCTTTTCTACTTTTCTGCCTGAATTTTCAATAATGGATTAATGGGCGAATCCTCTACCAACTCTGCCTTGGCCTTTTGCCTTTGAACAATAATGTTTTTGTACAAATGTACTTCTACAATGTTTTTTTTTGTGAAGTTCACGGATCAGCTCTTGGTGATACTTGACTTCTAATACTTTCCAACTTTCCTCTCCACTCTCCTGTGTTCTCGTAGTCCTGAAGCTCCTAACACTTTTGTGGCGAAATTGGACATTTGGACTTTTTTTGAACTTTTTTTTTCGCATATATGGCTTGGGCCTGTGCATGTGGGCAAAACCGTGGAGCCATACTCATCTCTTTTTTCTCGAACTCTTTTGTCTTCTACCAATATTTCAAAGGCTTTCAAAATTGTACATATACTTCAGAAAATTCGTGTGTATCTCATTCTACTTCAATCAACTATCCCCTGTGAAAACGGTGTCTTGGCTAACACTGGAGATATAGGATTGTGACTCTAATACCCTGGACCTCCTCCCCGGCCCAGTCCGACTTCCGGCTCAAATTTTTTGTCTTGGGGACTTAGGAAAATATACCTGGTGAAATCAGCATCAAGAAAATGTACCTGGTAGTATAAATAGTTCCGTCCATTCAAGAACAGTGGCTCAAGGTCGATCAAAGCTCAACACTCATCCTCCGAGGTCTTCAACTGTTACGGCATTTAAACATGTCGGTATGTATTTTTTCCCAATCAATATGAATCTAATCCACATTTTCAGAGCCTCGAGTTATATAGAAGATCCTCAATTGGTATGGCGTTAACTGATGCTTTAGATGAAATGGTGACTGCGAGAGAGCTGACACCAACTATTGCAATGAGAATATTACTTGAATTTGATAGATGTATAGTGAAGGAACTCGAATTATTAAAACAAAAAACTACTTTTGGGGCTCATTTACACACGTACAGATTTTGTGATAACGTGTGGACATTTATATTAGAAAATGTAAAGTTTAAGGCGACAAATTACAGTGGTATAGTTGAAGAGATACATGCCGACAAAGTGAAAGTAGTTGCTTGTGATTCAAAAATTCTAGAAAGAAAATGATTTTGTATCAGAACTAGAAAGCTAAACAAAAGTTATATTCTTATCGTCATCAAGATTCCAAATATTCAAGTCGCGATATTCTAGCAAACAAGCGTCCAAATCCTTGTGATGGCATTTTCTTTTAGCACGTGAAGAATAAAAAAAGTTTGAAATGTTTGAAATACCTCTTTTTTGTAACCTTTGTTAACTGTTAAAGAAAGAGCTTGGTCGTACGTGATGTCCGAAGAATCTCTTCGCTCTACCCATTCCCTTATGATCTATACAAAATCATCAACTTTTTAGTAGGAGAAACTCAAAACTTACCATGTGTATGGATGTCACTGGGTCCATTATAGATTTTTCTGCACGCGAGTTTTCAAGACTAATCTGTATGAATAGGTCAGTTTCATACATAAAATTCCTTTGGGCTGGCTCGAACCTTAGACATTTTCATCAACCTCAGCGATTCATCTACATCGGTCTGCTCAACCTTAACAAAAAAGGCTGAATGTCAGCAGGATACATGCAATACAGTACTTACTTTATCGCTCCATCGTAGGCGTGCAATTGCTTCAGATAGACGAAGAATTGATAATAGAGTTCGAGCAGTTGAATAACCCTTATAAAAAAAATTAATACTTGAGCAGTATACGAGAATTGTTTGGTGTTCACCATAGAATTTTCACCAGCTTCTTTTTCTTCTGCTCTCAACTCTGCATACTGTCCAGATATATAGTCAGTCAGTTTAATAGGAATATGGGGCTTGAATTTGCGCGAATATGAAATATATGACTGTAGTTCTGTAGAAGATATGGGAGTGAATGATAATTCCTAAGATTTTAGCGTTAAGTAAGATATCATACGAAACTCTGGGATACGTACCGGAGGCATTCCTTCTCGATGCACATGCAAAACATGATGCGCCAGTGCCGTGTCGGAATCCGAATCAGGTCTATCGAGAAGCAACCACATAAGATCAAAGCGACTCAAAAGAGCTGCAGGAAGATTCATATTCTCTTGAGGGGTAAAAGATGTATTATATCTACCAAATGCAGGATTTGCAGCAGCAAGAACAGCGGTACGTGCATTCAAAGTCGTAGTTATTCCAGCCTGAAATAAAATAGTTAAAAAAAATATGAGGTGTAAAAGAAACAGGTTACCTTAGCAATGCTTACGGTTTGCTGTTCCATTACTTCATGAATGGCAGTGCGGTCGCTCTCATCCATTTTATCAAACTCATCTATACAGCATATCCCATTATCGGCTAATACAAGTGCCCCTCCTTCTAATATCATTTCGCCAGTGAGTGGGTCTTTTTGAACAAAAGCTGTCAAACCAACACCACTACTTCCTCTACCTGTTGTGAATATGCCCCTAGAACAAAACACGTAAGATTTGCGATATGCACCTAATAATGATTTACCTAGGTGCGATTTTGACAATGTGTTTCAATAATTGTGACTTTGCAACGCCAGGGTCTCCCATGAGACAAATATGTATGTCACCCCGTACTTTCACTCCATCATCTAAAACTCGCATAACACCGCCGCACAACAGAAGAAGAAGCGCTTTTTTTACGTCAAGATGTCCATATATTTCCGGAGCGATAGATTTAGCTAATCTACTGTAAAACTCAGGCTCATTCCGGTACATCTTCAGTCTATCCAGATTTGCGTCACTCAGTGAATAATCACCGTAACGAATTTTACTTTGTTGTACTCGCATAGCTTCGATGAAAGTATTTGTTACAAGACCAGCCTGCATTGCCTATTCCACAGAATTTTTACACCATGCAACTATTCAAATAAAACAGCACCTTATAGCCTGTAAAAGGTTTTGGGAGGAAGATACCAGATATCTCAATTACATTGCCTGGACTATGAATATGATGTAAGAATATGTGGTCGTATTGTACATTTTATTAGAGATACTCACCCAACACAGCGAGTTAAAGCACCCTTGATTTGGACTTGCAGGGAGCGAGGAATGCGACCAACAGGTACATCCTCTGAGAGCTCTTGAACCTTGATTTCCTGAATTAAGAATTCACAAACATGAAATGCGTAGCATCCTTGAAATTTAGTACTTGATATTTCACAAATTTTGATTCTCGAGTCTCAAGAAAAAGCTTCCCTAAAAATCATATATAAACTTCAATTCATATAGTTTAAACGGATACCTTTCATGGAGCATCTTCTTGAGGGGCACTCACTATCAGGTGTGAAGTTTTCTTGCATAATTTCCTACAAAGAAGTGTAAGAAAAGTTATTAAGTTGTGGAAAGGCGCAGCTGACTTTATAAATTTTGTATCCACATTCATCACACATAAAACATGCAACTTCCATCATTGGTTTTACATCTCCAACACTGGTACAAATAGCCTGGGAAAAAGAGCTCAAACTAACTTAGAAGTAATGAATTGTGTAGTTTTAATGACCTGAAAGCGAACAAGATGTCCAATATGAGAAGCTCGGATATTACGAAGTCCTTCATTTTTAATTAATGTACCAGGATTCAGCAGTATTTGATACTGTTTTCTTGCGATCTCAGTTGCAAAGCGCTTATTTTGCATACTCTGTTTATTTTGAAAATCCTGTTTTTAATTGAATTCCACAAACTTTCATTCAAAATATCACCTCTTCTGATGCGACTTGTGGTCGATAATTTGAGGTGTTCACATCGCTCGGGCTCTCTCGCACTTCATTAATTATTTCTGACAGCAGTTGAAGATATCTTTTTGAATTCTTCAACAAACCATCCAAGATATTTTTCTTTTCTTCATCTGAAAGATCGTTGGACTGACGTAATAAAAAGTGAAATCAAAGATAGAATGAAAACATATGAACTTACCTTGGCAATATCCTCCAGATCAATCACTACGGTCTTCAATTCTTGCTCTTGATAGGAGTGCTGCAAAAAAATGTTTATTTATTTCATTTTTGAATAGTTTCAAACTCACCAGTTTTTCTAAATATTTGAACTGGTTTCCCTCTGTAAAATTCGTGATGAACCTCAACAAAAGTTCTGTTCAACATTCATGGATTAAATTCTGACACGAAATTTATTTTGTTGCAAACATACGCTTTTGTAACCGAAAATCGGGATCGGGTACGCCCATCCCGATTGTTTTTTTCTGGGAGCTTGATGAGTGTTTTTGAAAAATCACAAAAAATCACAGAATCAACGGCAGGATAGTGTCTATGCGTAAGTCAATACTGAATGAAAGAAAATATTATCCACGCAAAAGCGCAGCTAATACAACTTCTTACGATAACTTGATGTCTCCGTTCCTTTCGAATAAGTGTGGAACGGTCGGTGGCTTTTGCGTTCACACTCTATTGCGTATGGTTCTTTCGTTATAGTTTACTTTGACGTGTAGTCTGCACTTTTGTCCTCTTGTTCATAATTCTTTATTCGAATTAATACGAGTTCGTATCACATATGTTTTTCTGACTTTTTCATTTCATTTTTTCATGTTTTTTCATTTTCACGTGTATGTATCCACGGGGTCGTATAGTATTGATACGCGTACGTGCGTAAGGAGAATTCGAACCTTTCGCTTTTTTCTTGTGCTTAAATAGCTTAACAACAAGGGACTTTGACACGGCGGGAGAGGACATAAAGAATATACGAACTACCAACGAACCAAGTGGTTACTTTTTACAAAGTTAACTTAATGTTTTACTGCATTTGACCATTTATCGGTTGAAAAACAAAACCGAAAAGCACTGGTACGAGCTGTAGAGTTCAACTTCATGCGCTCGCATTCAAAAGTATAATAGAATCATTTGTGTTGAACGTATTCAAAACTTGCAGAGACTGGTCGAGGAAGCCTCGCTCTTTGAATGAGTAGCTCGTGAAGCGGTGAAGGAGAAGATGCAGCTTTCTACGCAAATGTCAGGTTCAAATTTGTCCACCAAAAGACAAAATTTTCAAGCACACACCCACACCCTCTCTCGTTTTGCAGTGAAAGCTAATCCACAACCTACTAAAAAAAATCGATCAATTGTTAGAACAATCACGAGTGAGAGCATTTCTGGTTCTCGAGATGAGGATTTTTCGAAGCTTCCTCAAGAGTCACAGACATCCAGGCGTGATGCCCTTGACTTGAATAAAAAAATTGCCGATGATACTCTATTACCTCCGTCAATGCGAGAGCCAGGTGCAAAGAAAATGGGAGCTACGAACGAAAGTAATATCATTCTTAGTGATAATATAGGCTTACCTAGTACGAGAAGTGCTTCGAACAAGAAGCACGCTGATTTGGAGGAACTGAAAGCCAAAGTTCTGTCACAAAAGATTTTCAAGACAGACTCAGGTAAAACATCAACAAACATCAACAACAACAACAAACAACAAAGTAAATTCTTTCTCATGGATAAGAAGGGCGTACCCGGATTAGATAAAAATAAAGGTATACAAAGTAATATTGGCGCTCTCACGCAATCTATTAGACAAAGTGATAATGGAGATGGTGGTGTAGGAGGTGGTGGCGATGGACACAATGGTGGTAACTCAGATGATGATGAAAGTGATTTCGATCCGGACGCATTTTCAATAGCTGAAACGCGAATTTTGTGGATTGATAGAGTGTATAGAGATGCATATGATATTGTGTTGCGGACGAAACAACGAATGATAAATATTTGGATCACTCGAGATCCTTCAAAAACAACTCGCCTATTACTATTCTCAGTTTCTGGAGTATCACTTTTTGTTCTTTCACTGATCCTATATCCAGAGAATCCACTCGATTTTAATGATTCTGGAATTTTTAGCTCGGTTTTTGGACGGAATCCTCGGTGGCTGCTAAATCGAGAACTTGGACCCTTACAACCTACATTGTTAAGTACAACTTTTGCGTGTGCCGCTGCATTTGCTAAAGTTCGTCTTGGGGCTAATTTAAAACCTCTCTCTAACTTTATGCATGGTGTTCTAGGACTTCCGATGGGTTTCATGCTAGTGTTTCGATGGAACAATGCTCACGAACGCTGGTGGTATGGGAGAACTTGTTTGGGAAATATTTTGTTTTATTGCAAAAATTTGGGTGGTACCTTCTGTACGTGGGTAGCTCCAGACGATCCAATCTTGGCAGCCCGAGCACTTGCGTTGATAAACACTCTTAAAGAGTGTGTAGCGGACAGACTCAATGGAACATCAATTACAGATGCTTCTGTTGTACAAAGATTAACGACACCATTAGATTCAGATGATTTAGAAGGTCTTTTTGGGGCATCAAACAAGGTTTTATTCTGCTTAGAAGCTCTTCGAGGTTGTGTGCAGGAAGCTTTTAGACGTGGATACATGCCTCCTGCAATCGCTTCCACCGTTCATGCCGAGGTTGCATCTATAATGGATAACTATGGATCTTGTGAAAAGGTGGTAAACCAGCCTCCACCTGGTTGTATTATTACGCATTTAAAGTGCACACTTATGGTTTATGTATGTTCCCTTCCATTTATTCTTGTGCACGAAGTTGGTGTTTTTGGTGTCGTGCCAGTCACCACATTATTATCATTGGCTTTATTTGGGATTGAAGCTGCTGCTGAGCAGATCGAGCAACCTTTTGGTAATCGTCCTTACGATTTACCGGTTCGTGCGCTCATGCGTGATAATTCTCGAGATTTAGATCAGACTTCTAAGCGTGTGCTAGGATTCACTGGTTTTGTGAATGGCAGACGAGATCTTGAAATTGATAAAATAGTTTCAGCTCCAAACAGTCTTGCATTAAATCTTGAAGAAGAAGGAAATTCGACAAATAACGTTCAAAGTGAAATCGGAGGGAAGAATAAAAAGATATATGATGAGGAGATTAGGACGAGAGAAGTGCTTGACCAATTAGACCCCTTTTTTGAGGATAGAGGGAAGGTGGTGAATTCAAAAACTAAGGCTTCAAACGCCCGTGACTGGACCGAGTCTTCCCTTGCACTTGGAAAAAATTGCAATTCGTCAAGTGACGTGTTTTTTACCGACAATCTCCGCACCTCTGCATCTTCTAATACCGGGATAAGTAAAGATCTTCAAACATTGAATGTTTCTTCTGAAGATTCCGGAGCTAGCACACTTACTGGATCAGGAAACACAGATTCTTCAAACACTCCCATGAAACCAACTCTCGACTGGAAACGGGAGGCAGATGACGAGTCAACGAAGAGTCATGCAATGAATAGTCATAACTTAGACTCTTTTTCAATTTCTCCAGACTCCCGAGTGCTTATCAATGAAAGTTCGGGTATTATTTACGAAAAGATTAAGGCGAATGGAGGAACACGGAAGCTTCCAACATGGAAGACACAGGCACCTATCGAAATTATGGACCAAGTTGATGAAAGATCTGTACCAGATTCGCCAAAATATCATACCTCTAGAATGCGGAAAGCAAACCTTGACTGTGATGAATATGATCACAAGATAAACAGTGTTCAAACGCCGGGACGAAATGCTAGTGTCGATAGGATGAGTTTCACAAGTCCTGCTGGTAACAACTACAGTATTGGTGATATTCAGTTGACTCCTCACCCAAAAGTTTCTCGGATAATCAGATCTTCTCCTGAGGGGGAAACTGATATTCGTGACATTCCTCATCGAGACTCATTTGGCCTTAAAAAGCTAGGGCTTGATCTGGATGAAAAGTTTGTTTCGATATCTCACAAAAGGAATGTCAGAAAATGATGAGTTTTTTTTACTATTACAAAATAATTATTTTGCACGTTCTTCTCGTCATGCCCTGCTTCAGCACTTTGGCTTACTTAACCAACCAAACTCTCTTAGAAACTATACTAAAAACTGTGAAAGATTTCCCCCTTAATTAATGAAAATCTTCTATTTACTGATACCAATCGATTCTTGCACATTACTTACTCCATCACTCCCTAAGAATTGAGTAAATACCGAAGAAACAAATCCAAGGTTACGGGTGAGAGAATATTTGAGCGCTGGTGGTAGTGGCTCGAAGACTATTGCGGGATTAAAAAGCTGCTTACTTTTATTTATAACTTTTCTCACTCGTTTCTCAAAAGCAGGAGGATAGTCAAACCACGGATGGTTTCTAATCATATTCGTTTCACGGCGAGTTCGCGATACAAAACTTCGACCTTCGTCACGGTCTGTGAAATTTTGTCCGTCTCTCTGGGTTTCAGGGGTGGGTTTATCTTCCCCGCGATTACGTGCCATTTTTCGTGTTTCGCTTACTTAAAAGAATCCTACAACGGCGTTGAAAATACCTTCAATGCTCCGAGGAGGAAATTGTTATCGCGCTTTTAGGCAGAGTTACTCCGAAGCGTAATAGCTCAAGAGCTAACGAAGTATGTACACTTTCGGTTTTGAATCCCTTGTGTAAAAAAAGAGCACCCAGCACCGTGTCTGCATGCATGCTTGTTGAGATTTTACTTGAAAGCGAGTATATGATATACGGTACTTTATTTTTTGCCAGTGATGCCAAACCAATATTTTTTTGTAAATACGACACGACAAAACGTTTTGTGAACGACTGTTTTTAAAACTGCTCCCCTCTCTCCTACATACTTCGTTTTTTTTTCAAAAGTCCTATCTCTTCCCACCGCGCCTCATCAATATCTAGAACGAGTCGTTCCCAACGTGCGGAAGACTTTTATAAGAAACTTCTGATAAAGCACACACCATCCACGGCACTTTCAGAAGTTTGAAATACGCGCGAACAGTGCTACGAATCACTACATATCTAAAGGAGCTAAATACTTATTTTGAAGTGTGGGGTTACTTTTTCGACAGACGTCTTCAAATGTACATTTTGGAAACTATCACTGCTGCTGAACTTCAAGATCTACTAGGAAGTAAAAAGTCGCATCATGGGTTAAAAGTTATTGATGCGCGATGGGATGACACGAAATTAAGGACATCTATCCGTGAAGAGTACGATAAAGAACATATACCGTTCGCAATCTTTTACAATCACGAGTTAGTGAGCGATCTTTCGCAACAGACTCCTCAAGCTTTCCCAAAGTTGACCGATTTTGTACGTTACATGAACAAAGTAAGCATTTCTGTTGAAGATGATGTTATAATATATGGCACTGATCACGCTAGTTTCAGTGCAGAGTATTGTGCTTTTGTATTCAAACAATTTGGACATGCGGGGAAGGTGCGTATCCTTCAAGGTGGGATCGAGGAATGGAAAAAATCTGGTTTTTGCACGGAAGACTCTCGTAAAGATCTCGGTATGAACGATAGTTATTTCAACACCTACACACCGCGTGAGCATACAAATTCATCGGTATACCAAGTTAATGTTTCTGAAGTTTTGAGAGGTTTAGACTCTGACAAAATTCAGATTGTTGACTGTCGAGAGCCTCAAATTTTTCACGGAGAGACTTTAGATATCTCTTACTATAGCTCGAATGAAATATTAGTAGAATTTACTGGCCACCGCCGCGGCCATATTCCTGGTGCAAGAAACGTCCCATTTTCTCTTATTTCTTCCGCGAAAGATTCGGATACCTTGAGACAGATTTTCTTAGATTCTGGAGTAGACCTATCTCGGAGGATTCTACTTATTGCACGGGGTGGGATAAGTCCGGCTCCTTTTATATTATTCAAGCTGAGAAAGTTAGGCGTTGCATGTGAAGTTATACGCGACGGAATGTGTTGCTGGTGCACTGCTCAAGGAAGTTCATATCCTCTGATTTCATCAAATGATTTGCACTACAGTGAGAGAAAGCCAATTATAGTATGGGCTTTACCCAATAGTCACACAGATACTCTCAAATGCTGTTTCAAAATGCACCCCGAGATTCAAATGTACAAATCCAGAATATCCTCGCATTCAGATTCAAGCACGTATGTTGAACAGAGTGTTAGGAATTCGCTGAGAAAAGCAGCATATACTTCTATCCTAGAAATACTGAGCATAAACGCAGGGGTGAAGGTAAATGTTATCATGGAACTATGTCATGATTACAACGATGCGGAAATGGAAGATGCTTGGTTGAAGAGTTTCAATCACATAATTCTTGTCCGGGATCCTGAAGCAACTTCTGCATCGAAATGGAGAACTAGTGTGAGTGGAGTCGAAGTTGGTGAAAACAGTAACGCTCTTTCTTACAAAAACTCATTTGAGATCCTTGCAAGATTGAAACGAATCAGTGCTAGATCATTAGTTTTAGACTCCGATCTAGACTTGGTCCAAAGTCCGAAATCGGCAATAGAGCATGTCTGTGACTTTGCTGGAGTTGCATATAAAAAATCCATGTTCAATTGGGATTTCATCCAGATGGATGTTGAGTCTGCGGTGAACAACCTAGTAGACTTGGCTCAAGTTTCAATTGAAGAGCAAATTGATGATAAATATATTTCTCCAGGAATATCTGCAAGTACCATAGAAGTAAAATCATATTACGAAGCAGTAGTTTGGAACTCTATTTCGATGAGGAAGAGCTGGCCAATTTGTCGTCAAGGTCCATCTTTACAAAATAATTTTAATGTGCTCGTCTGTGACTCATCATATGATGGTAACCTGGACCCGTTACCATGTGTGACTGCTTCGTTTTTTTCAGACTCTACGATTTTTGCTTTTCACCACGATGAATTCGAAATTGCGGAAAAAAAATGCCCATATGTGTTTGATTTGCCTTTAGTGGTATGTGGTGAAGTAGGAGCTGTGTTACAGATGCTACAAAGAATGGATGCTAAAATTTCAAAAGGATTTATTTGTGTAGTTCGTGTTCTCATAATTACGGATAGAATACCGGCGATGAAATCATTAACATATCCAGTCTCTATAATTCGGTCTCAGGAGGATGTCGTGTCAAGTATCTTCATGCAAGACATAATCAAATCAGTCCTATCTGACATTGAGTCATCGAAGGTGGAGTCTGAAGTCAGTTTCGCTGAAGGCAATGAAAGTATCGATATCAATTTTCCGAATGTGCACTGGCGAGACTTATCGAAGCTAATTCAACGTTGCGAAGAAGTGGACAATATTGCGGTCACGGATGTGGAAGGTTCGTACAAGTTGACGGAAATTTATGCAAGGTCTCTGAAAGTAGACGAGATATTGACCAGATATGGGTGCACTTCTGGTGATCACGTAGCAATTTATCTTGAATCTTCTGCATCTTCAACATGGGCAGCCCTTGGCTCCTTATTACGCGAGTGTATCTTTGCAGATGTACCTACTTGGTATAGATCGACCGATCTCGACCGGGTTCTAGGTATTATTAAACCCAAAGTAATCTTGACTTCAGATGCTCTTTCAAAGAATATTTCTGATACAGAAAAGGCGAGTGTCGTTGTACTATCCGAAGAAATGGAAGATTTCGGATGTGTCAACAGTATCATTAAAGAAATTCATCCAACTCTAAATGCACATAATAAACCAGATTCCGGAGGTTTTTGTGTGCTTACTAGTGGTACCACTGGGATATCTAAAGTCGTATGCTGTCCGCAGGCTTCTCTCACTGATTCGCAGCCAATTTTCGAAAAGATTTTAAGAGATGGCGATCGGGTCGGGAGTTTCTGGGTATATTATTATTTTTTAATCCCTATTCTTTCTGGTTGCACTTTTGCCATCATACCGTCCGATTTCTTTCTGAAACCAAAAGAACTATGCGAATACGTGGAACAGAAGCAGATCACGGTACTTTTTTTGACTCCTTCTATTTTGGAGAGTTGTTTGATAAATGTATCAGATGAAACTTTTCGGCAGTCTTTTAATTCTGTGCACACCCTCATGTTGACGGGAGAACGTTTCCGAGACCAGATCAAAGATTTATTTCTGGCAAAAGTACCCGCTTGTAAGATAGTTAATATATACAGCACAAACGAAAGTGGTGATCTCGCTGTTTATAAAGATGGTTGCTTTCAAATTCGAGAAGGTACGAGAACAAGAATACTTGACGACTCGGGGCGAGCTGTTTTACGCGGCAATATCGGCCATCTTTTCGTGCAGAAACAAGGTTTACTCACTGGTTACTGGACGGAGCATGGTAAGACCTCCATAAAAACCGATTGGTATGATACTGGGGATTTAGTTCGCTGGCATGGAGGAAATAAAATTACATTTGAAAGCAGAGCAAATGGCGCACACGTTAAAATCCGTGGATTCAAAGTCTCTCCTCGGATGGTTCAAGATTTATTGCTCCAGCATAAATCGATCAAAATAGCGAAAGTTTCCGTTTTTGGTGAGGAAGATGGAATAGAAATCAGTCTTGTCGCTGCCGTAGCTTTGAACGCGAATGAATCAATATCAGAGAATGAGATTCGTGAGTGGATGCAGGCGCGAGCTCCGCATTATATGATTCCAAGTGCTTTTTATTATTTAGATGATGGAATTCACACTGCTACATCTGGTAAGGATTCGAAACTTGATGTCAATAGTTTGAAACGAATTTCGGACTTTGCTTCAAATGACCTGACTGTTGCTGAATCAGAGTTGGCAAACATCTGGAAGACGGTATTAGGTCAACCACAGCTTAATTTGAAAGGAAGCGATAGTTTCTTTGACCTCGGTGGAAGCTTAAAATTTGTCGAACTAGCTGATGCTATATCAAAATATCGAAATCAAGAAGTTCAGGTAGGTGAGATTCTGTCTAAACCAACCTTATCAGGAATGGCAAGTCTCTCTTCAGTGGATGCTAGGGAATTTAATGCAGTAAACGAGGCAGAAAAATACACTTTCAGCTCATTGGCTCGTGAAAAAAGCGAAGAAACTAGAAGAATTATTTTTGACTCGTGGAATGCGAAAAGTAAAAAAAACATCTTATTAACGGGTGTTACGGGTTACGTTGGTGCATATCTGCTGCGCGATTTCATTTTAGATGATTTCGTCGATTGTATCTACTGCGTCATTAGAGCCAAGGACAAGCAGGAGGCAAATAAAAGGGTTCTCAGTATGAGTTCTCGTCGTGGAATTTCTTTTGGTGATGGATATTCAAAGAAGGTAATACTTGTTTGTGGTGATGTTGCAAAGCCATTGCTTGGTATCTCTAGTAGTGAATATGAATTTTTGGTGTCTCGTGTCGATGTCGTTGTCAATGCGGGAGCAGAAGTTAATATGTTGAAGGCATATTCTGCACTGGCTGCAGTAAATGTCGGTGGCACAGTAAATGTGCTAGAATTTGCAGCACGAGCTTGCGCTAAGCACGTGTTCACATCAACAATGCTACCCCTCCCTGGTGAAGAGGCAACAGGCTATCGTAAGAGTAAAGAGGTGGCAGAATTGTTGTGTTTGCGTGCTCAAACTGAATTAGGTGTCCCAAGTGCGGTTCTCCAACTTGGTGATATAGGCATTTCTACGGATGAAGGAAGTTTTGCCCCTGATGACGATTATATTGTGATATTCTTACGAGCCTGCGTTTCATTAAATTTATTTCCGCACACGGATTGGGCCTTTAGTGTTATGAGTGTTAATGATTGCTCTATAATGCTAACGAAACTTTCATTAGAAGGAAAGGTTGAAAGTTTTGATGGAAATGCCCGAGAAGTGAAAGGTAAATTAATAAGATTTGATCAACTGTATACGTGGATATCGAAGGATATACCTCTTCACATGTGTAGTCTAGGAGGATGGACCAATGCCGCAAGAAGTGGAGCTGCGGATGGCATTGATGAGCTTAAAAGAGCTCTACTTTTGCTCGAATCCATGGAGGTTGAGCTTGCTGCGGAGGGGATGCGGCTCGAAAGCGGCGAAAAGTCAGGTGAAATAAATTTATGCGTAGATGAACGATGGGGTCAGAGTTTGTCAAATGCATTACAACTTGAATCTTTGCTTATAAATAGAGACAGTGCGACCAAGAGGTCAGCCCGAACAGTTGCTTATGCGGCCCTTTCCCAAGGAGAAAATCTTGTTCCAATTAACATTAGTCTACAAGATATGACGAGTACTTCGATTGAGATAAAAGTTACACATTGTGGGCTTTGTGGTTCGGATGACCACCTTATTTCAGGAGACTATGGAGACTATGCCGTATGGCCGCAAGTATGCGGCCATGAAATTGTTGGTATTGTGACTCAAGTTGGCAACGCTGTCACACATTTGAAACCAGGGCAGCGCTGTGGGGTAGGTTGGCAATGTTCATCGTGTCATGATTGTGAGTGGTGCTTGAGAGGAAACGAACAACTTTGCAGTGAAGTTGTGTGCACTTGCTGCGAGGGTAATCGAGGAGGCTTTGCAAACCTAGTACGCATTAAGGACGCTTCATTTGCCTTCAATATACCTAAAAATTTGGACTCGGCAGAAGTAGCTCCGTTACTTTGTGGAGGGCAGACGGTTTGGACTCCGCTGAAGGAACAAACTAAGCCTGGGGATCGTGTAGGAATTTTAGGTCTCGGTGGCCTTGGACATATGGCAATTAAATTTGCAAAAGCGATGGGATGTGAAGTTACAGCGATTTCTTCTTCTGAGTCAAAAAAGAGAAAATCAATTGAACATGGAGCAAGACACTACGTGTTACACACAGATAGAGACGCTATGGCGCGCAGAAAAGGATCTCTGGACTTCATTCTCGTCACCATCGCAACAAACCAAAGAGTAGACTTCGAAAAATTCTTCCACTTGTTACGACCACGTGGCACTATTTGTTTTGTCGGTATGTGTCCGCCAATAACAGCAGATGTATTTTCCATGGGGTTTACAATGTGCAACATAACGACCAGTAATACGGGGGGGCGCAAAGATATGATAGAAATGTTAGATTTTTGTTCGCGGAATGGAATCGGAGCTTCGGTGAAGAAAAGACCACTCTCAAAAATCAATGACGCAATTGCTGAGATGAGAAGGGGTGAGTCTTCGATTCGACATGTTTTAGTGAACGATATATAATATTAATACCTAAGGCAACATGTAGGTATAGTATGTAATAAATTTATTACAGATGTTAGTTACAGAGGAACCTATACATAGAAGGCATTCTAGCTCATTCCTTTATTCAACATTCCAAGACCTTTTTTTTTTTTTTTTTTTTTTTTTTACTTCTTTATTATTTTTGGTTTA